>VOFK01004099.1_pt1 | contig 42456 bp, 67 predicted proteins | sample 5384121 | NCBI WGS metagenome assembly VOFK01 (sample SAMN12384730, study PRJNA508395) | human gut metagenome | isolation source: healthy gut J | host: Homo sapiens | reverse complement strand
GTTCCCTACCAGATCATGAAGGGCGATATCTACCGCAGCTTTCGCTGCCGTATCCTTGGCGAGAGGCTGTCAACGTATGACAAAATGTCCTCTAATTGAAAAGGATCGCTGAATTGCTCCAGATTCACTTTCCCAAGGAAATTCATCACAGACTCCACTGTTTCTCCGAGATAAGGAGGCATAGAGGCTTTCTCCATATCCCGTCACGCCTTCATATTCTATTTCTACCTGCACATCGGGAGTTGTTATACGCGAATAAGTGGCAACTGTAAACACGTGCCTCAACTTCAATTCATAAGGGAAAAAAGTCATTTTCATCTTCCCTCCCAAACCGAGCTTTATTTATATGAATGGTAGAAAGCAACGATTCTCCGGCTAGTGCCTGACGGGCTACTAACCCCGAACTGAAAGCAGCCAAAGCTGCCGTTTTCAAAAAAAATCTCTCCTGTTCTGCATTCTTTTATTGATAAAAGGGGTTCTTATTTGTGGTATTCATTCCTTTCTCCTTATTTATATAAGGTAAGAAACGGACAGCAAAAAAGTAAACGCTTCGTGTTGAATTCATCATAGTTTTGATCCGCAGGATTCATGCTGCTGACGTGCACATCTCTCCCAATGCGTGGATAAACTGCTTGTTTCCGAGGGTAAATGCCGACGTGAGAAATACCTTCTTTACGTTCCGCAGTCGCTTTCCGGCCGAAAAACACCAGATCTCCCCGTTTGACATTAGAGAAGTCAGGAGCAATATCGATATGTTCGCCCACATAGGCCTGTTGAGAGGCATCTCTCGGGATAATAATGTCATGCATAAAAAGTACGGTCCGTACCAGTCCGCTACAATCCACTCCCTTGGAAGAGGTTCCTGCCCACAGATAAGGAACTCCCATCATCGAATAAGCAGTCGCAATGATACTTTCAACATCTTGTTTCAATGAAGCTCTCCATTCCGCTTCCGGTTGAGAAATAGATTTAGAAAGATATGCTTTCCGTCCGTCGGGATAAGACACTTGATAGAAATGTCCTTTGCTTCCCTTCCCACTTCAGACGATTGCCTGCAACCACGTCGGACACAGGTTGAGAACTTTCATCCGGTTTTTCATACGCAAATCCGTAGTGCGAAGAAACCACTATCTTTTCCGCCCGATTCCACTCATCATACCGTTCCTTCGACATGGGGGTAATTACCATCCGGTGCACCCATCCGATATAATCATCCGGTGTTTGTATCTCGTACCAACCGTTATACTGAAGCACCTTGACCGGCATTCCCAACAATGCCTGTGTACTCATGCCGGAAGTAAATTTGCCTTCTTCGCGCAAATTGCAAACAGAGATATGCACTACCCCATAAGCTGAATCGGCAGGAATGGGACGTATTTCCTGTGCTTTCAGGCTAGCTGCCATCGTCGCCAGGAAACAATAGAAAAAGGAGGATATTCTTCTTCATTGAAATTCATTTTAATAATAGCAAAGGTAGAAATTATTTCTATTTGTGGCACTTTCTTTGGCTAAAACAAAATAAATGACGTACTTTTGCAGTCTAAAGCAGTTGGCCGGTCTGTCGCGTGCATGTTTCGTGCAGGAGGAAAGTCCGGGCAACATAGAGCATCCTACTTCCTAACAGAAAGCTGTCCGCGAGGGTAGAGTAACGTAGAAGAAAATAACCGCCGCTCCTTTCGGGGAGAGGTAAGGGTGAGAAGGTGGGGTAAGAGCCTACCAGCAGCATGGTGACATGCGGGCTGTACGTCTTAGGAGTTGTAAGGTCATGTAAACCGGCGTTATGAGAGTTGCTCGCTCCATGTCGGAGGGTAGACCGCTAAAGTGTCGTGGTGACACGCCACTCAGATAAATGACAGGCACCTGATATAATTAAAGATTAATAATCGGAAATTATATGGGTACAGAACTCGGCTTATAGGCTGACTGCTTTTTCCTTTTTAATTATCCATTTAATTACAAATGACTAATGGATGAGGATCGACTGTTCAAGCAAGTCTGTTGTAATCAGTAATTAGTTGCTTGCAATTAGTAATTAGCGAAGAACTATGAAGAAGAAAATCACCGATATATGGAAATTCATCACGTATGACATCTGGCGCATCACGGAAGATGAAGTGACTAGGACGAAGTTCTCGCTCTACAATATTATTAAAACCGTCTATCTCTGCATCAATCGATTTACCAAAGACCGGATGGCTAATAAAGCTTCTGCACTGACATATAGCACATTGCTCGCCATTGTACCGATACTTGCCATCCTGTTTGCCGTGGCACGCGGTTTCGGATTCGACAACCTGATGGAACATCAGTTCCGCAATGGTTTCGGAGGAAATACAGAAACAACGGAGGCCATTCTCTCATTTGTCAATTCCTATCTTTCACAGACCAAAGGCGGTATTTTCATTGGAGTAGGTCTGGTGATGTTGTTATGGACCGTTATTAATCTGGTGAGTAACATCGAAATCACCTTCAACCGTATTTGGGAAGTCAAGAAAAGCACGCTCCATGTACCGCAAGATAACAGACTACTTCTCGATGTTTCTGCTCATGCCGATTCTGATCGTGGTTTCCGGAGGACTTTCTCTGTTTATGAGCACCATTCTCAAGCAGATGGATGATTTCGTCCTGCTCGCTCCTGTTATGAAATTCATGATACGGCTTATTCCTTTTGTCCTGACATGGCTGATGTTCACCGGACTCTACATTTTCATGCCCAACACGAAAGTGAAATTCAAACATGCACTGATTGCAGGCATTTGGGCAGGCTCCGCTTACCAGGCTTTCCAGTTCTTGTATATCAACAGCCAGTTATGGGTATCGAAATACAATGCTATTTACGGTAGTTTTGCCGCACTTCCCTTATTTCTGCTATGGCTGCAAATTTCCTGGACAATCTGTTTGTTTGGAGCCGAACTGACGTATGCCGGACAGAATATCCGCAGCTTTAGCTTTGACCAGGACACCCGAACATCAGCAGACGATACCGGGATTTTATATCCATCCTGATTATGTCACTTATCGCCAAACGGTTTGAAAAAAACGAGCCGCCTTATACGGCTGCAGAAATCTCGGAAGAACATCAGATCCCCATTCGGCTAACCAATCAGGTGCTTTATCAGTTGCAGGAAATAGAATTGATTCACGAGGTAGTCACCGACGAAAAAAGCGAAGAGATCGGCTACCAGCCTTCAATGGATATCAATCAACTGAATGTGGCTGTCCTGCTGGACCGTTTGGACACATACGGCTCCGAGAATTTCAAAATAGACAAAGACGAAGAATTCAACGACGAATGGAAGGTGCTGACCGAATCCAGAGAAGAATACTATAAAAAAGCAAGTAAAGTATTACTGAAGGATTTGTAGGAAAGTCAAACCTTAAATCGCGAAAATGAACTTAACACAATATTAGAAAAAATGAAAAAAGCTACTGCTAAGTGCATTTGTCATCTGTCTAGCAGGGACAAGCATTGCACAAGAATCTCCTTTATGGATGCGCCACTGCGCTCTTTCTCCAGACGGAACCACCATTGCATTTTTACCTACAAAGGAGACATCTACACGGTACCGTCAACCGGCGGACGTGCCACACAAATCACCACCAATCCGGCCTTTTGATACGGAACCGGTATGGAGTCCCGACAGTAAACAAATTGCCTTTGCAGCGGATCGCATGGGAAGTCTCGACGTTTTCGTCGTATCCAGTGAAGGAGGAGCACCCCAGCGACTGACCACTCATTCAGGCAGTGAGAAACCTGTTGCCTACAAAGACAACAAACACATTTTATTCACAGCCAACATTGCTCCCTCTGCCGAAGATGCCGGGTTTCCTTCCGGCCAGTTCCAGCAAGTGTACGAGGTAGCCGTGACGGGAGGACGCCCCGCTATGTTCTCATCCATGCCAATGGAGTGCATCTCTATTAATAAAGAGGGAGTGATGCTCTATCAGGACAAGAAAGGATACGAAGACTATTGGCGCAAGCATCAGGTATCCCCTATTGCCCGTGACATCTGGACATACACTCCCGGGAAAAAACCTGTTTATCAAAAACAAACTACTTTCGGAGGTGAAGACCGCGAACCGGTATGGAGTCCTGATGGTAAATCATTTCTATTATCTAAGTGAAGAGAAAGGTTCCTTCAATATATTCCAACGTACTCCCGGAACCACCACTTCCCAACAAATCACTTTCCATACAAAGCATCCCGTACGTTTTCTAAGCATTTCAACCACCGGCACACTCTGTTATGGTTATGACGGCGAGATTTATACACTTACTCCGGGCAAACAACCCCAAAAGGTAAACATAAGTATCCTGGCAGACAAGAATGACAAAGATATTATCCGCCAAATCAAATCCAACGGAGCTACCGACATCGCTGTATCTCCCAAAGGAAAAGAAGTCGCATTCATTATGCGCGGTGATGTTTACGTAACCTCCATTGACTACAAAACAACCAAACAAATCACCAACACACCCGATCAGGAACGTAACATCAGTTTCGCTCCCGACGGACGCACACTCGTCTATTCTTCAGAACGCGATGGATTGTGGCAGCTTTACACTTCCACCATCGTACGCAAAGAGGAGAAACAATTCACCTATGCCACCAGAATTGAAAGAAGAACGTTTGACAAACTCCAAAAGTCGCTTCTTTCCAACCACAATTCAGTCCTGACGGTAAAGAGGTTGCTTTCCTCGAGAACCGTACCGCTATCCGTGTCATCAATCTAAAAAGCAAGGCTGTGCGCACAGTGATGGATGCCAAATATCAATATTCTTATGCCGACGGTGACCAATGGTTCCAATGGAGCCCCGACAGCCAATGGATTCTATCAGACTTCATTGGCATAGGAGGCTGGAATAATAAAGACGTCGTTTTGCTGAAAGCCGACGGAAAAGGCGAAATGGTCAATCTTACCGAAAGCGGATACAGCGACAGCAACGCCAAATGGGTGTTGGGTGGAAAAGCAATGATATGGAACAGTGACCGTGCCGGATACCGTAGCCATGGTAGCTGGGGAAGTGAAGACGACACCTATATTATGTTTTTTTTTCGACGTCGATGCCTACAACCGCTTCCTGATGAGCAAAGAAGATATTGCCTTACTTGAAGAAGCGGAAAAGGCAGAGAAAGCAGAAAAAAAAAAGCCAAGAAAGAAAAGGCAGAGAAGAAAGAAGACACTAAAGACAGTAAGAAGAAAACGAACCAGAATGAGAATGCGAAAAAGACAGTACGGAAGTGAACCCTCTTACATTCGATTTGGAGAATCGTTTTGACCGCATCGTCCGTCTAACTGTAAATTCTTCCCGCCTGGGTGACGCTGTCATGAGTCCGAAGGGTGATATTCTTTATTACCTGGCAGCTTTTTGAAGGAGACTATGACCTTTGGGAGCATAAACTGAAAGAAAATACGACTAAAATATTATTGAAAGGAGTTGGCGGCGGCTCACTCATACCGGATAAAGAAGGAAAGAATATCTTTATGTGCACAGGTGGCCGATTGAAAAAAATAGAGATTGCCGGTAGCAAAATTACACCGATAGAATTTGAAGCATTCTTCGATTACCGTCCTTATGATGAACGCGCATACATCTTCGACCACGTTTGCCAGCAAGTAAATGACAAATTCTATATTGCCGACTTGCATGGAGTGGACTGGAAAGGATATAAAAAAGCATACGAACGCTTCTTGCCCCACATCAGCAACAATTATGACTTCACGGAAATGTTGAGTGAATTGCTTGGCGAATTGAATGGTTCCCATACCGGAGCCCGGTTTGCAGCAGGAGGCAGCGCAATGCCTACCGCTACTCTGGGAGTCTTTACGATGAGTCATACGACGGTGCCGGGTTAAAGATCAAGGAAATCATGAAGCAAAAGTCCTTTCACCCAGAAAAAGACAGAAGTGAAGGCAGGTTGCATCATTGAAAAAAGTAGACGGCACAGCGATTGAAGCCGGTGCTGATTACTTCCCGTTATTTGAAGGCAAAGTCGGACGCAAAGTAGTACTTACCGTATACGATCCTTCTACTAAAAACGTTTTGAAGAAACAGTAAAAGCAATCAGCTATGGAACCCAAAGCGACCTGCTTTTTACAAACGTTGGGTAGAAGCGCTGCGCCAAGAAAGTGGAAGAGCTTTCCGGCGGACGCATTGCTTATGTACATATTAAAGGTATGGACAGCCCCAGCTTCCGCAAGATCTATTCCGAACTACTCGGCCGTTATCGTAATAAAGAAGCCGTAGTGGTAGATACCCGCCATAATGGTGGCGGATGGCTGCACGATGATGTAGTCACCTTACTTAGTGGAAAGGAATATCAACGTTTCGTGCCACGCGGACAATATATCGGCAGCGATCCATTCAACAAATGGCTGAAAGCCTCATGCATGCTAACTTGTGAAGACAATTACAGCAATGCTCATGGCACTCCTTACGTATATAAGACTCTAGGTATTGGTAAACTGGTAGGCGCCCCGGTGGCAGGCACAATGACCGCCGTGTGGTGGGAACGCCAGATAGATCCGTCTATTGTATTCGGTATCCCGCAGGTGGGTTGCATGGATATGCAAGGCAACTATCTCGAAAAATCAGACCTTGCAACCTGATATTCTAGTTTATAACGAACCGGCAGCCAGCCTGAAAGGAGAAGATGCACAACTGAAAGCAGCAGTAGACTACCTATTGAAAGATTTGTCAAAAAGAAATAAATAGCATTATTGATGCCGCCGGAAAAGCGGCATCAATAACACGCTAACTATCAACACTTAAAAAAGCCATTTATTGGTTTTAAAGAAACAGGTCGTTCCTTTAAAAGGAAAGCATCGTTGGTTTTAAAGGAACGTCCCCTTCCTTTAAAAACCAACGATGCTTTCTGTTATATGCTTATCCTAAAGGGTTAAGAATATAATTATTTTTCAATCAATAACGATTGTATGAAATCACCTTTTCTTTCGGCTTCCTTATCTTCTTACGTTTTTCCTTTGCCGGATAGCCAATGACAATATCCAGCAATAAACGTTTCGAAGCAGGAATACCGGCAAGCTGTTTCAGCTCTTTTTCATCGAACCAACCCAGAATACAAGAGCCCAGTCCTTCGGCTTCAGCCGCCAAAGCAATATGAGCAGCCGCTATTCCAATGTCGATCAATGGAAAATGCTTGCCTTTCTACCTTTCCACCAAGCAGGGAGGTTATATTAGCAGATTCTTCTACAACCAGAATATGCACGGGAGCATCTTTGGCAAACTTATTCATCCCCAAGCCAGCAGCAGCTTTCCCCGCTTTTTGAGCCAGTTCCTTATCCGTGATGACTACAAACTTCCAAGGTTGTGCGTTTGCAGGCCGAAGGCGCTAAACGTGCAGCTTCAAGTACCCGTTCCAACTTTTCCGGCTCCACCGGACGCTCCTTATCATACGAACGGTCGCTTTGACGAGCCTGTACCAATTGAAGAAAATCAGTATATGCCATTTCCAATCCTCCAGTCACTTATTTATATTTTCTTATTTATATTGAATCATCCGGCTGATATACTTGCCAATAATATCGAATTCGATATTTACCACACTGCCAATCTCAAACGTATGGAAGTTCGTATGCTCGTATGTATAAGGAATGATAGCCACCTGGAAAGTATCATCGGTCGGATTACATACCGTCAGACTGACACCATTTACAGTTACTGAACCTTTATCCACCGTGATATAGCCACGTTTCGCCATTTCCTTATCAAATGCATATTTGAATGTAAAATACCAGCTTCCGTCCGCATCCTTTATTTCCACACAAGTAGCGGTCTGGTCCACATGTCCCTGAACGATATGTCCGTCCAACCGACCGTTCATCATCATGCTACGTTCAACGTTCACCTTATCCCCCACTTTCAGCAAACCGAGATTAGAGCGTTCCAACGTTTCTTTCATGGCAGTTACCGTATACGTATCATCTGTCAGATTCACCACTGTCAGACACACACCATTGTGAGAAATACTCTGGTCGATCTTCAGCTCATTTACAAACGAACACTTAAATGTAAAGTGTATATTCTCCTGGTCTTTCACCAGTGCTACCAAAGTAGCATATTCTTCTACGATTCCAGAAAACATAATTCTATTTACTATTTACGATTTTACAATTGAAAGTACTCTCTTAATGCAAGGGTCAAAGATACGAATAAGGAAGCAGCTTAGAAAATAAGAGCAAAAAAAAATGGGGCTTTTCACAAAGCTCCATTTTTCAGTTTTCAATAGGTATTAGTTTTTTTTTAAGGTAAAAAGATTGTTTTCAGGATAACGGTGCAAATATAGGCGGTTTTACCGATACTATCCAAATTATAAAACATGTCATATAACATCTTTTTGAAAATTCTTTGGATTTATTATCATTTGAAGCAAAATCTCCTGTAACTTGTCCGTTACAGGTGACAAATATAGGACTATTTTTTAAGGAGCCCTAATTTTGTTTAAAATCGGCAGAAAATTACGATTTTGGGTAATTTTCATCGGTTTTTCCACGATGTTTTAACACTTTGGCATCAATGAAGAATACAATCTCCTCGGCAATGTTGGTAATATGATCTCCCGAACGTTCCAGTTTACGGAACACGCTGACCAAATCTACGCAAGTATGTACAGCTTCCGGATGTTCGATAATATAGTCTGAAAGAATTCCTGTCGCATCCGCATTGATTTCATCCAGCAAATTATCCTTAGCAAACACTCCTGCCGCCAAATCATTACTCTCTTCATTCAAGGCACGTTTTGCCAGTTCCAGCATCGACAACACCTCTGCCTGCATCTCTGCCAGGCGGAGACGAGACAACAGCTCTGCATCCAATACCGGTTCTTTGCAACGAAGTACAAAACGGGCGATCCCTTCCGCAAAGTCACCCAAACGTTCCAAGTTCGTATTGATTTTCAACATAGCCAACACAAAACGAAGATCAATCGCCACCGGATTATATAATGCAATGATGTCTTCCACATCGCTATCTATCTTCAATTCAAAAGCATTCACCCCTGCGCTCGCGAACCATCACTTGTTGAGCCAACTCCTTGTCGAGGGTCAACACAGCCTCTCCGGCACGGTCAAGCTGGTTGTACACCAAGGTCCACATTTCATCAATTTCCTTCTTCAATAGGATAAGTTCCGATTCTATAAACTTTACCATAGTCTATTATATATAAATGATTAATATTCTATCAATTGGGTTCCAGATACCCGGATTACCCGAAGCGTCCCGTTATGTAATTCTGGGTAGCCTCTTTCTCCGGATTGGTGAATATCTTTTTCGTCTGATCGAATTCCACCATTTCGCCCATATAGAAAAACGCCGTCTTATCACTGACACGGGCGGCCTGCTGCATATTATGCGTAACGATTACAATCGTATAATCCTTCTTCAATTCATGAATCAGCTCCTCCACCTTAGCCGTAGAAATAGGGTCGAGTGCAGACGCAGGCTCATCCATCAGCAATACCGAAGGAGAGACAGCCATCGCACGGGCGATACAAAGCCGCTGTTGCTGTCCACCGGACAAAGCATAGGCAGATTCCTTCAACTTATCTTTCACCTCATCCCAAAGAGCCGCTCCTTTCAATGTTTCCTCCACACGCTGGCGAATGAAAGCATTATCTTTTATTCCGTTCACACGAAGTCCGTAAGCCACATTCTCGAATATACTTTTCGGGAAAGGATTCGGACGCTGAAAAACCATTCCCTACATTCTTTCGAAGTTCATCCACTTCCACGCCTTTCGCATAGATATTATGTCCGTCGATACGGATTTCTCCCTCCAGACGGGTAGCAGGAATCAAATCATTCATCCGGTTGAAAAGCCGGAGGAAAGTAGATTTGCCACAACCGGACGGTCCGATAAAAAGCAACAACCGATTTTTCCTCAATCTGCATGCTGATGCCCTTCAATGCATGAAAGTCACCATACCAGAAGTTCACATCACGCGCATCTATTTTCACTGTATCCATATACTAATTTAGTTCGTTTTTACTCTTTTCTCAAAATACTTTCTCAAGGCATTAGCCAGCAGATTCACCAACAGGATAATCATAATCAATACCAATGCCGTGCCATAAGCCAGCGGCAGTTGTGCCTCCATATCCGTTCCACTGGTGGAAATCACATACAGGTGATAGGGCAAGGCCATACACTGATCCAAAATACCGGTAGGAAGTTGCGGCAGGAAGTATGCGGCACAAGTAAACAGAATCGGCGCCGTCTCTCCCGAAACACGTCCCAAGGCGAGAATCAACCCAGTGATAATGTTCGGCATACCCATCGGCAGAATAACGTGCCATATCGTCTGCAACTTCGTCGCTCCCAATGCCCGGCTACCTTCACGCATACTGTCGGGAATGGCTTTCAAGGCTTCCTCCGTTGTCCGGATGACCAAAGGTACGCAAAGCAAACCTAATGTCAAAGAGCCTGCCAGAATACTATCACCAAACCCCATATAATTGACAAACAGCGCCATACCGAACAATCCGAATACGATGGAAGGAATACCGCTCAAGTTATTGGTCATCACCCGGATAAAGCGTACCAACTTACCTTTCGGCGCATACTCATTCATATAAAAATTCCGCTCATCACCCCTATCGGAAAGGCGAACAGCGCACTCCCCACCATCAGGTAGAAGGTACCGACAATAGCCGGCCAGATACCGCCACCTGTCATTCCGTCCGTAGGAGCCGAAGTGATAAAATCCCAACTGATAGCGCCGATTCCCTTATAGACGATAAATCCCAGAATTGCAAACAATATCAGTACAATGCAAAGACTCAACAACCGGAAAATCCCGAAAGCAAATTTCTGCGAACGGTGTTTCGCTTTATTATTACTCCGTATTTCCATCTTATTTACTACGTTTTAATCCTTTAGAAGAAATATATTCCACACTAAAGTTGATGATTAATGTAATAAAGAACAGTACGACACCCAACAGGAACAATGCCTGATAGTGGGACCACCTGCAGGAGCCTCTCCCCAGTTCGGCGGCAATCGTAGCCGGAATGGTACGTAAAGGCTCAAGAATAGTTGTCGGAATCACAGCCGCATTACCCGTCACCATCAATACTGCCATCGTCTCCCCGATAGCACGTCCGATACCAAGTACCACGCCGGATGTAATACCCGAAATAGAATAAGGAATTACTACCTTATATATAGTCTGCCATTGAGAAGCCCCCAACGCCAGACTCGCTTCCCGCATCGCACGCGGACAGTTGCGCATCGCGTCTTCCGTCACCGTTATAATAGTAGGCAATGCCATAATAGCCAGTACGATACTCCCCGCCAAGCCACTCTCTCCTACCGGAAGATCAAACAACTTTCTGAATCAACGGAACAATGACAATCAATCCGAAAAAGCCATAGACCACGGAAGGAATACCACTCAACAGTTCGATAATCGGTTTCAGCCAGTTCCGCACCTTTCGGGTTTGCCACTTCAGACATATAGATAGAAACCGACAGCCCGAACGGCAAAGCAAAAAGAATGGCAAACAGGCTCACCCACAACGTCCCGGTAATCAACGGCAAAAAGCCGAATTGAGCAGCCGGAGTAGCCGTAGGAAACCATTCGGCACCCGCAAATACATCTTTCACGGAAATAGTGTTATCCTCAATGAAATGTACCGCGTCCGGATGAACAATAAACTTCTGCGGAACAAAAGCTACGATGCCGGGTGTTTTCTCTACCAGCTCCGTAATCTTATCGCCTGCATATTCATAAGCAGGTCCCAACTCTTCTTCCGTATAATACTGTGTTATATCTTCCAAACGAAAAACCCGGATAGGGAGATCTTCCCCCACCGAGTTCCTTCCAGTTTGTGATCTCCTCATCAAAAAACATTTTTTATCTGTGCAGGGCTCAACACACTAACTTTGTTGCTCTTATTCAGCGCCAACACATATCCCTCTTCAATCACCTTTACTCTTGAACAGCCCGAAAGCTTCAGTGAAAAGGAAGAGTACAATCAGCAGAATAGTAATACTTGTCACAAAGCGGCTACAAGTCAACATTCCTTCTATAATCCTTTCAAATACCTTTTTCATACCTACTATGATTTCTGATGCAAAGAAAGCGACTCTTTATTAAGGAGGTGTGACTAACGTTTGAAGGAAATGTTTCAATCATGTTACGTTTGTGTTACAAGTATCATTTCCACTCCGGATGAAATGGAAATGTAATATTCGATTGCTTAATTTGCAAAGTCAATAAAAAGAAGAAATATGAAAGTGAGAAGAAACTTATTAATCGCCCTTTCCTTACTCTCGCTCGGTGCCAACGCACAACGTATAAAAAGGTAGCGACACGGTACTGCCTGTCGCACAACAGACAGCAGAGCGGTTTATGAACCAGCACCCTGAGGCCCGTGTCACAGTGACCGGCGGAGGAACCGGTGTAGGTATCTCCGCTTTAATGGATAATACAACGGACATTGCAATGGCTTCCCGCCCAATCAAGTTCAGCGAGAAGATGAAAATTAAAGCGGCAGGAGAAGAAGTAAACGAAGTGATTGTTGCCTACGACGCCCTCGCCGTGGTGGTGCATCCCTCTAATCCGGTAAAGCAGCTGACTCGCCAACAACTGGAAGACATTTTCCGGGGAAGATAAACAACTGGAAACAGGTAGGCGGAGACGATCGCAAAATAGTGGTTTACTCGCGCGAAACATCGTCCGGTACTTACGAATTTTTCAAAGAGAAAGCGTACTGAAAAAAAAAACTACATGGCAAGCAGCCTTTCCATGCCTGCCACCGGTGCCATTATCCAGTCTGTCAGCCAGACAAAAGGAGCCATCGGATATGTAGGACTGGCCTACGTGTCTCCCCGTGTCAAGACGCTTTCCGTATCTTATGACGGAAGCCACTACGCCACCCCTTCGGTAGAGAATGCCACCAACAAAACTACCCTATCGTCCGGCCTCTTTACTACTATTACAATGTAAAAAACAAAGAGGCAGTCACCCCCTTGATTCAGTTTATTCTTTCACCCGACGGACAGGACATTATAAAAAAGAGCGGCTATATTCCGGTTAAATAAAAAAAATGTCCTACTTTTGTAGCCTAAATACAGATAACATTAACCGTTATGACAGATATTAAAAACGAAGAAGCAGGTGAAAAGAAAAGCTTGAACTTTATTGAACAGGCAGTAGAGAAAGATTTGAAAGAAGGTAAAAATGGTGGAAAAGTGCAGACACGCTTCCCGCCCGAACCTAACGGTTACCTTCACATCGGCCATGCCAAAGCTATTTGCCTTGATTTCGGCATTGCAGAAGCACACGGCGGTGTATGTAACCTTCGTTTCGACGACACTAACCCTACCAAGGAAGATGTGGAATATGTAGAAGCTATCAAGGAAGATATCCAATGGCTAGGCTACCAGTGGGGAAATGAGTATTATGCTTCCGACTACTTCCAGCAATTATGGGACTTCGCTATCCGCCTGATTCAGGAGGGAAAAGCATATATCGATGAGCAGACTTCGAACTGATTGCACAGCAGAAAGGTACTCCTACCCAACCGGGTGTGGAAAGCCCTTACCGGAACCGTCCTATCGAAGAGAGCCTCGAACTTTTTAAGAAGATGAATAGCGGTGAGATCGAAGAAGGCGCTATGGTGCTCCGTGCAAAGATTGACATGGCTAATCCCAATATGCACTTCCGCGATCCGATCATCTATCGTGTGGTAAAACACCCGCACCACCGCACAGGCACCACATGGAAAGCCTATCCGATGTACGACTTCGCCCACGGACAAAGTGACTTCTTCGAAGGAGTTACCCATTCCCTGTGTACGCTCGAGTTCGTTGTGCACCGCCCGCTTTACGATCTCTTTATCGACTGGTTGAAAGAAGGGAAAGACCTGAACGACCATCGTCCCCGTCAAACGGAATTCAATAAATTGAATCTTAGCTATACACTGATGAGTAAGCGTAACTTGCTGACACTGGTGAAAGAAGGCCTGGTAAACGGCTGGGATGATCCTCGTATGCCGACAATCTGCGGTTTCCGCCGTCGCGGTTATTCTCCCGAATCTATCCACAAAATTTATTGATAAAATCGGATATACCACTTACGACGCGCTGAATGACATCGCTTTGCTCGAAAGTTCTGTAAGAGACGACCTGAACAGCCGTGCTATCCGTGTGTCCGCCGTTATCAATCCGGTGAAACTTATCATTACCAACTACCCGGAAGGACAGGTCGAGGAACTGGAAGCTATCAACAATCCGGAAGATCCGGAAGCAGGAAGTCACCTGATCGAATTTAGCCGTGAACTGTGGATGGAACGTGAAGACTTTATGGAAGATGCTCCCAAGAAATATTTCCGTATGACACCGGGACAGGAAGTGCGTCTCAAAAATGCCTATATCGTAAAATGTACAGGATGTAAAAAAGACGAGAACGGTATCATCACCGAAGTTTATTGTGAATACGATGCAAATACCCGTAGCGGTATGCCGGATGCCAACCGTAAGGTGAAAGGAACACTTCACTGGGTAAGCTGCAACCACTGTATGCAAGCGGAAGTACGTCTGTACGACCGTCTGTCCGGAAAGTAGAAAACCCGCGCGACGAACTGGCTTGCTATCCGCGAGGCCAAAAACTGTGATGCATTGGAAGCAATGAAAGATATTATCAACCCCGATTCACTGAAAGTTCTTCCGAACTGCTACATAGAGAAGTTTGCAGCAACCCCTGCCTCCACTCTCCTATTTGCAGTTCCAACGAATCGGTTACTTCAACATTGACAAAGATTCAACTCCGGAAAAACTGATATTCAACCGTACAGTGGGTTTAAAAGACACGTGGGGTAAGATCAATAAATAACTAAGCCGTCAGGCTTTACTTTTATAACATGGGGCTGTGTCAAAAAAGGAAATGAACAAGAACTTTTGTAGCAGCCCCATGTCAGCAATTAAAAAGAAAAAAATAAAATGGGGAGAAAAAATTCACCAAGTGCGAAAAAAGAACTGACTGAAATCATCCAAAGATACGAAGCCGCCAAAGCAGAAAAACGACAACTATACCTGGATGGCGACCAGCTCGCTGATATTGCCGATTGGTATGCCACCGAACGCAAATTCAACGATGCACAGGAAGTCATTAATTACGGACTTCAACTGCACCCCGGCAACACTGGCTTACTGATAGAACAAGCCTTTCTTTATCTGGATACTCAAAAACTAAGTAAAGCCAGAGAAGTGGCAAACAGTATCACAGAAACATATGACTCCGAGGTAAAAATGCTGAAAGCAGAACTGTTACTGAATGAAGGCAAACTGGAAGAAGCACAACAACTGATAAATACAATCGAGGACACCGACGATCTGGCCTCAATCATCGAGATCGTTTATCTTTATATGGATATGGGATATCCGGAAGCCGCGAAAGAATGGATAGACAAGGGACAAGACCAATATGGCGAAGAAGAAGACTTTATCGTACTTCAGGCCGACTATCTGGGAGCAACGCAACACATGAAAGAAGCTATCGAGTGCTTTGACAAGTTGATTGACATCGCTCCTTATAACCCTTCTTATTGGATGGGACTGGCAAAATGCTATTTCATGAGCGAGGATATAAACAAAACTATCGAAACCTGTGATTTCGCACTGGCTGCCGATGATAAATACGGAGAAGCCTACGCTTACAAAGCACACAGTTTCTTCTACCTCAACAACCCCGACAGCGCTATCGAGAATTACGAAAAAGCCATTGAATACAAAGCCATCCCCCCGAATTGGGGTATATGTTCATGGGGATGTCCTATGCTACCAAAGAAGATTGGGAAAAAACAGAAGAATGTTGTAACAGGTTATCCGGATTTTTGAGGAAAAACGGAGACAGCGGTTCGATTCTACTGATAGATACTTATACCACTAAAGCAAATGCCGTTGCCAAAAATGGGAAGATATAAGGAAAGCTCACCAGCTATGCAAGAAAGCAAAAGAAATCAATCCGGACGAAGGCCTTATCTTCCTGACGGAAGGGAAAGTATACCTAGAGGAAGATATAAGAAAAAAACCCAAGCATTTAAAAAGCTGCAAAAACCAGTACCGGTCCGGAAATGTGGTACATGATCGGTACTGCTTATTCGGAACACAATTATATGTACGAGGCCAAAGAAAATTATGAGAAAGCCTACAAAATCAATCCGAAATATGAAGACCTGCCGGAAAGATTGAGTGTTATCAGTATCATGACCGATGACCTGGACGGTTTCCTCAAATACAATAAAGATTGCGAACGTCCATTCAGAGAAGAAACCATTCAGCAGTTGTTGAACGGTCCGGACCATAGAAAAGAGGATGAACCGATCTTAAAAGAAATTATGAAACGTCTTAAAGAAGAAAAAGAAGAAAAAACAATAAATCAAATTAAATCATTCATCCCTTAAAAAATGGAATCAGTAGCAGAACTTCTCAAATGGGTATTAGAAAACTTGAACTATTGGGTAGTCACAATCTTTATGGCTATCGAGAGCTCTTTTATTCCCTTTCCCTCTGAGGCCGTAGTGCCACCTGCCGCATGGAAAGCTATGGCAGACGACAGTATGAATATCTTTCTCGTTGTTCTATTTGCAACTATAGGAGCAGATATCGGTGCATTAGTTAATTATTACCTGGCACGTTGGTTGGGTCGTCCTATTATCTATAAATTCGCTAACAGCCGTTTAGGGCACATGTGTCTTATTGACGAAGAGAAAGTGCACCATGCCGAAGAATATTTCAGAAAACACGGTGCGGCCTCTACTTTCTTCGGACGTCTCATCCCTGCTGTACGCCAGCTTATCAGTATTCCTGCAGGGTTAGCCGGCATGAAGTTAGGCCTTTCCTGCTTTATACAACTCTAGGCGCTGCTATATGGAACAGCATATTAGCTTTGCTCGGATACCTGATTTACCGTTTTACAGACCTCAAAACGACTAACGATGTCTATGTAATGGCCACCGAATACAGTCACGAAATCGGTTATGCCATTATAGCAGTGTTGTCATACTGGTTGTCGGATTCATCGCTTACAAAGGACTGAAAAAAAAGAGAACACACAAAGAACATGTAGTTACCGGGGCATCCATTATTGTAAATCGGCTATTACCAGTCAGTGTATTTACGTCCTTATATTTATACTTGAATTAGAAATTAAACTGCACTCCTACTCCCAATATCTCTTTAATTGCACACGTGACCTTTTGTACCGTCCTTTTGCACGATTTTCACATCATCGTCATACATCAGGTTAGTAGTAAGTGTGGTTGAGAACCATTTATTGATAATCATATTTACTTGTACTTCCCAGTTGACATCTATATTCAGCGGCTTATGCAGATAGTCGGAATATAGATCAAGACGTGAATATACCGTCATATTCTTCAGAAATTCATATTTGGCTTCTCCCTTCAAGTTAGCAGCGAAGCTGGATAACAGATGTTTACCGGGATCTACTCCATAAGCTCCCTCATCAGAGAGACGGTCGTTGAGTACGAAGGTGCCACGCCAAGAAGCAGGAGATAGTACAACTGTAAATATCTTGCCCGGATCATACGTAAATCCCAAACCGGTAGTCAAATAGGCAGGAGCCATAAATTCGGAGATAGCAATGTCTTTATTGACGGAGTAGTCATACCCTGGAGAGAATTGAGTTTGGAATGTCGCAAATGCACTGGCATACCAATTTTTGGCAATGGAATAACCGTAATTCGTATTCAGATAAATCTTATCATTTGCTTTTCTCGTACCATCTTCCCCAGTCTTATTTAGTCCATATGCCAATTCCAGACGATTATTCCATAGATGTTTTTCCTTTCTTATAATTAATCTGATAAGTGCCCTGCAAGTCAAAGGCAACGGAGTTATCACCTCCGGCAGCCCAATTAGTGAGGCTCACTTGCGTTAGTTTCAGTCCGGCAAATCCTTCTTTTGTCCAGGGAGAAATTTGTGTACTATCGGCAGTTTGGGCCGACAAGGTTCCAACGCCCATAGTTGACAGGGCAAAGAATAAAATTCTCTATTTTGTTCATGTCAATAAGGTTTAGTGTGTATAAAAAAACACAACCTAACAAGAATGGAGGTCTGGTGTCCTGCCAGACCTGTCTACCAGTTCTCATTAGGTCAAAAATCTTATAATTCCAAATTAAAAAATCATTTCACAGCAGCCAGCGCCTTATCATAATCAGGTTCTTTGCGTGATTTCCGGGTGAACAAGTTCAGTATAAGCTACCTTTCCATTTTTGCCAATCACAACTACCGCACGCGCCAAAAGTCCTGCTAACGGCCCATCTGCCATACGCACTCCGTAACTTTCATCGAAATCCGAGAAGCGGAAGTCTGACAATGGAATTACATTTTCAATACCTTCTGTCGTACAGAAACGGCCGTGTGCAAAAGGAAGATCCTTAGAAATAGCCAATACTACCGTATCTTTCAATCCGGCAGCCATTTTATTAAACTTACGTACAGAAGTTGCGCATACACTTGTGTCCAGACTAGGGAAAATATTCAAAATCACATTTTTACCATTCAAGTCTTTCAGAGAGAAAGAAGATAAATCTGTTTTTACCAGCTCAAAGTCAGGAGCTACTTTACCCACTTGTATAAATTCACCGATCAGTTTCACCGGTTGTCCTTTGAAATTTGTTGTTGCCATAATGCATATTTTTTTTAAAATTTACTTTATATAGAAAACAACTATTCCTCGAAATATGTTCACGGAAAACCTTTTCTAAATTCAATTTGTTATTCCACAACGAAATTACTCTAGTATTCAATTTTAAATATTAAAACGTATGGAAACAGTATTCAATGAGATTCAACATTCAGTAAAAAATTGGTGGACTTCTCTTCTCTTGGGAATCGTGTATATCATTGTAGCCCTCTGGCTGATGTTCTGCACCTTTAAGCACCTATGTAGCTCTAAGTATCATTTTCAGTGTATCGATGCTGATAAGCGGTATTCTGGAAATTATCTTCGCTCTTAGCAACCGGAAAGGTGTCCCGAGCTGGGGGTGGTATATCGTAGGCGGACTGATCGACCTTGTTTTGGGTATTTACCTGATTGCCTATCCGATGGTCAGCATGGAAGTCATCCCGTTTATCATCGCCTTCTGGCTTATGTTCCGGGGCTTCTCCTCCACCGGCTATCGATCGACCTCAAACGTTACGGCACTCGCGACTGGGGCTGGTACATGGCTTTCGGTATCCTTGCCATTATGTGTTCCTTATTAATATTGTGGCAACCCGCCATAGGTGCACTCTACGCAGTGTATATGATTTCTTTTGCTTTCCTCATCATCGGACTTTTCCGTGTCATGCTTTCCTTTGAATTAAGAATCTGCATAAAAGAAAATAAAAAGCTTTCGGCAGTTACTTCGTATTTTGTTTATCTTTGTAGGCAATTTACACGAATCAATAAACTAAAAAAGAAGAAAAATTATGGCAATGCATACTTGGTTTGAGTGCAAGATCCGTTATGAAAAAGTAATGGAAAACGGAATGCAGAAGAAAGTAACTGAACCTTATCTGGTAGATGCACTCAGCTTTACAGAAGCAGAAGCACGTATTATCGAGGAGATGACTCCGTTTATCACAGGAGAATTTACAGTATCGGACATCAAACGTGCCAATTATAGCGAACTTTTCCCCAGCGACGAAGAAAGTGCCGACCGTTGGTTCAAATGCAAACTTATTTTCATCACGCTGGACGAAAAAAGCGGTGCAGAGAAAAAGACTTCTACACAGGTGTTGGTTCAGGCTGCCGACTTGCGCGACGCAGTGAAGAAGCTGGACGAGGGCATGAAAGGAACAATGGCTGACTATCAAATCGGTATGGTATCAGAAACTCCGCTGATGGATGTATATCCTTATAGCGCCGGACCGAATGACAAACCGGAATTTGATCCGTCAAAAGCATAAGCAACCATGAGTATTGCTGAAAATCTAAAGCAAGTACTGGCCGAACTCCCTCAAGGAGTCCGGCTGGTTGCTGTCTCAAAATTCCACCCCAATGAAGCGATAGAAGAAGCATATCAAGCGGGACAGCGTATTTTCGGAGAAAGCAAAGTGCAGGAAATGACAGCTAAATACGAAACTTTGCCGAAAAAGACATCGAATGGCATTTTATCGGGCACTTGCAAAGTAATAAAATCAAATACATGATACCATACGTAGCGATGATTCATGGAATTGACACTTATAAGTTGCTGGCCGAAGTCAACAAACAAGCTGTCAAGGCCGGGACGTACTGTGAACTGCCTAATACAGATTCACGTTGCGCACAGGAAGAAACTAAATTTGGTTTCAGCCCCGACGAATGTAAGGAGATGCTGAACACCGGAGAATGGAAAGAGCTGACTCATGTACGCATCTGCGGATTAATGGGGATGGCCAGCAACACCGATTGCATTGAACAAATCAACCGGGAATTTGGTTTACTAAATAGGCTCTTTAACGAAATAAAAACAACTTGGTTCGCCACTCCGATACTTTCTGGGAGCTATCCATGGGTATGTCACATGATTACCACGAAGCTATTGCTGCAGGAAGTACCTTAGTACGGGTAGGAAGCAAGATTTTCGGAGAACGAATTTATTAATCAGGAGTAGTAACTACTTAAAAAATTGCTATGACCGATTTAAAAACTACTTTCGCAGGGCTTTCTCTTAGAAACCCTATCATCATCAGTAGCTCGGGGCTGACTAACAGTGCCGGCAAAAACTAAGAAATTGGCCGAAGATGGTGCCGGTGCAATTGTTCTGAAATCACTGTTCGAGGAACAGATCATGCTGGAAGCAGACCAACTGAAAGATCCGGCTTTCTATCCGGAAGCAAGTGACTATCTGGAAGAATATATCCGTGAGCACAAGCTATCCGAATACCTGACTTTAATAAAAGAAAGTAAGAAGGTATGCCCCATTCCTATCATTGCCAGCATCAACTGCTACACTGATTCCGAATGGATTGACTTTGCAAAGATGATTGAAGCAGCCGGTGCCGACGCATTGGAAATCAATATTCTGGCTTTACAGTCCGAAGTGCAATATACATACGGTTCATTCGAACAACGCCACATCGATATTCTCCGCCACATTAAAAAGACAATCAAGATACCTGTAATCATGAAACTGGGTGATAACCTGACTAATCCTGTGGCATTAATCGATCAGTTGTATGCCAACGGTGCAGCAGCAGTTGTTCTCTTCAACCGTTTCTATCAGCCGGACATCAATATCGAAAAGATGGAGCATATTTCAGGCGAAATATTCAGCAATGCTTCCGACCTCGCCATTCCGCTTCGTTGGATCGGAATTGCGTCTGCAGTAGTAGACAAGATCGACTATGCAGCTTCCGGTGGTGTTGCCAATGCAGAATCAGTAGTGAAAGCTATCCTTGCCGGTGCTTCAGCTGTAGAAGTTTGTAGCGCAGTCTATCTAAATACAAATGCATTCATCGGAGAAGCCAACCGTTTCCTCTCCGCATGGATGGAACGAAAAGGATTCAACAATATAGCTCAATTCAAAGGCAAACTGAATATTAAAGATGTAAAGGGCGTTAATACATTTGAACGTACACAGTTCCTTAAATATTTCGGAAAGAAAGAATGATAAAGAGTGAATTATAAATAATGAACGGTGAACTCATTGCAGCATGACAGCATGTTCAATTTGTTCACCGTTCGTCGTTTACAGTTTATCGTTTAATAAAGATTATCTGTTTATAGCAAGTTACTCGCCAGTTCACTCAACTCACTACGTTCGCCCTTCAACAGGTTGACGTGCGCAAAGATATTCTGATCTTTCATGCGGTCAATCATATATACCAGCCCGTTAGACTGGCTATCTAGATAAGGCTGGTCAATCTGCTGGATATCTCCCGTAAATACCATCTTCGTACCTTCACCTGCACGGGTGATGATTGTCTTTATTTCATTCGGAGTCAGATTCTGCGCTTCGTCAATGATGCAATACATTTCGCTCAAACTGCGTCCACGGATAAAAGCCAGAGCCTCAATTACCAGTTGCTCGCTCTTTTGCATATCCTCAATGCGTTTCACCTCTGTGGAGTTCGTCGCAAACTGACGTTTGATGACATTCAGGTTATCGAACAACGGCTGCATATAAGGAGCTACTTTTTCCTGTGCGTCTCCCGGAAGGAAACCGATATCCTTATTGGAAAGCGCCACAACGGGACGTGCCAGCAAAATCTGTTTGTAATCCGTCAGCTTGCCCAAAGCAGCAGCCAAAGCCAGCAAAGTCTTACCCGTTCCCGCTTTCCCGTCAATGCCACCAATTTCACATTCGGGTCATTCAGAATCTCAAAAGCAAAACTCTGTTCCGCATTCCGTGGCTCGATTCCATAATTCTTACCCTTCATCACACGGATAATAGAATGGGTAAAAGGATTGTAGCGTGCCAATACACTATTCCGGTCACTCTTCAATACAAAACATTCATTGGGATGAATCAAATCCTTAAAGTCAAATTCACTCAAGTCAATGCCTTCCTTTGAAGAATAAATACGGTCGATCAATGCCGGATCTACATTTTCAAAAATCTCATTAGATTTCTCGAACACATCTACATTCACCACCTTATCTGTAATATAATCTTCGCAAAGCAGACCGATTGAACGGGCTTTCATGCGCAGATTCACATCTTTGGTCACTAAGATAGATTTCATTTTCGGATACTTGTCGTCAGGTATTCAGTTGCCGCCAAAATCAAATGATCGGGTTTCTTGATAGGGAAACGATTCCCACACTTTAGCAGCCGGCACATTGCTTGTCACGACAAACAGACGTCCCAATCCTTCGCCAAGCTTCACTCCGTCGGAGAAAAGCTCGTCGCTTGTCAGCACATCCAATTCGCGTACGAACTCACGAGCATTGAAATTAATCTGCTCGTTTCCCTTCTTTGAACTTATCCAGTTCTTCGAGTACAACAAGAGGGAGGTAAATATCATTTTCCTGAAAGTTCTTCAAGCAATTGTAGTCGTGAAGAATAACATTTGTGTCTATTACAAAATTTTTCTTAGTTCCCATGATTTCTTAGATTTAAATGTTGATATTTGCAATCTCATTCGCCAATCCCGCCATTTATAGTTAGATTGACGGTTCTAAAGATAAACAAATTAGTGGGCAATAAAGATTGCCCGACGTTAAATATTATAAAACATGGACTATCAGAACACTTTAAAGTACTTATATGAGAGTGCGCCAATGTTTCAACAAATAGGAGGCAAAGCATATAAGCCGGGTTTAGAGACAACACACAAATTGGACGAACATTTTGGGCATCCTCATCAACAATTCAAGACGATACATATCGCCGGAACCAATGGAAAAGGATCCTGCTCCCACACTATTGCGGCAGTATTGCAATCGGCCGGATATCGGGTCGGATTATTTACTTCCCCTCATCTGGTGGACTTCCGAGAACGTATCCGCATCAACGGAGAAATGATACCCGAAGAATATGTAGTAAACTTTGTCGCAGATCACCGTTCCTTCTTCGAGCCACTACATCCTTCATTCTTCGAACTGACCACCGCTATGGCATTCCGTTATTTTGCCGACCAGAAAGTAGATGTAGCAGTTATCGAAGTAGGCATGGGCGGAAGACTGGACTGTACCAATATCATCCAGCCCGACTTATGCATCATTACCAACATCGGCTTCGATCATATGCAATATCTGGGCGATACATTACCCAAAATAGCCAAAGAGAAAGCAGGGATTATCAAAGAAGGAGTTCCGGTAGTTATCGGGCGGGCAAAAGGTCACGTGAAGCGCGTGTTCACAATAAAGGGAAAAAAAGTAAATGCTCCTGTCATATATGCACAATCCATTGCCCCATACAACTGCATGGACTGGCTTTCCTATTCACAATCACAAGAATTAAGAGAACGGCTGACTAATATCCAACAAACTTTGTATGAATCGGTAGAAGATAAAGACGAAAATTTCGAACAAAATTTCCGGGAGCTATGTCTGTTTTTAAATCCGGCAGACAGCATGCACGCGCTGGACAAAATACTTGATAAAAAGAAAAGATGCCATCCGAATTACAAATGGCATGTTTCCTTGCGGACTTTTTATGGAGTTAAGTGGTATTTACCAGTTTGAAAATTGCCTCACAATACTAACAGCCCTCGAAGAATTAGAAAGAATAGGCTATCGCATTCTTCCCAAAGACTATCTCAACGGTTTTCTCCGATGTATGCCAACTCACCGGACTAATGGGACGTTGGCAAAAGGTGTACAGTTATCCGGATATTATTTGTGATACCGGACACAATGTTGACGGAATAAAATACATCTGCGAACAGCTCGATTTTTACCAACAGACTCTCAAGCAGCAACTCCATTTCGTATTCGGCATGGTCAACGACAAAGACATAAGCAGCGTTCTGAAATTGCTACCGAAAAATGCTATCTATTATTTTACCAAAGCAAGCGTTAAACGCGCGCTTCCGGAAAACGAGCTCTTGAAACAGGCAGAAGAAGCGGGTTTGACAGGAACGGCCTACCCTACTGTGGTAGATGCCGTACAGGCAGCTAAAAAGAACTGCCCCCCCAAAGATCTTATCTTTGTGGGAGGCAGCAGTTTCATTGTCGCAGATTTGTTAGCGAACCGCGATACACTCAATCTCTACTAACGCATCCTTTGGCAGAGCCTTTACAGCAACTGCCGAACGTGCCGGAAAAGCTCCGTCAAAATACGTAGCATACACACCGTTCATCCCTGCAAACAGGGACATATCCTGGAGAAAGACAGTGGTTTTCACAATGTTTCCCATTGTCAAACCTGCTTCTTCAAGAATGTGTTTTATATTCTCCAACGACTGGCGTGCCTGTTCTTCAATACCTTCCGCCATCTTTCCGGTAGCCGCATCAATAGGCAACTGTCCGGACACAAAGATCATTCCATTTGCTTCTATCGCCTGACTGTAAGGTCCGATAGCTCCCGGAGCCTTCTCACTACAAATTACTTTTTTCATATTTATTTCTTTTTCTGTTTTATTGATTTTCAAAGATAGCAAAAAAAAGCCTCTCACAAAACGAATTTTGCAAGAGGCCGTCTATTTCTTCTTAAAAAAGATTATTCAGCTTTTTCTTCTTCAACAGCAGGAGCTGCTTCAACCGGTTTGTCAACTTTCACCTCTTCTCTTGAAACGTTTACAGTCACATTTACAGAAGCAGGCTGTGCCTGATATGGCATACGGTTTTTCGGATCTTCACCATACTGGTTAGGACCTACCGTACCGTCGGCAAACAACATATAAAGTCCGAATAGTGCGTTAACAATAGGAACAAACATCAGCAGAATCAACCAACCTGATTTGTCCAGGTCGTGCAAACGTTTTACCCCCTGTGCCAAAGAGAACCAAATGGAAGCAATCATAGCAGCAAGACCGATCAACAAACCGAATACCGAACCACCTGCAGATCCCATACCCGCACCTAAAATAAAGGTACCGACACCCAATGCCCATGCAATACTAAACACTATACCACCAACAATGCCCGACAGGAAATATTCAATTCTACGAATACGCCCGTCAAATGAGAAAGGAGCTTTGAACATAATTTATTAAGTTTATATGAATAAATAAGTGAGTTTTTATCCGTGTTTCTCAATATGAAAGCAAAGATATAAAAAAAATTAAATAGAGAAAGCATTTAGGCAAAAAAAACGAAAAAGTGCCCCATTTTCTGTAGAAATCACAATCTCACCCCATCCCATTGCATCACTATCACCCATTCTTTCGGCTGACAAGTTCCGTGAGAACAGTGAGGAACTGTAGCAACCACCAAGTCACAATTGGAAGATAGTACAATTCTTAATTCTTTCAGCAACATATCCAGCTGAATAATCAAATGAAGATACTTCGTCATACACCGGATCACCCGTACATACTGATAAATGCACATATCCTCTCCCCGTCTTATTCCACCCAACGTTTTTGAGGAAATAGCAAATTCATCCATAAAAAAATTGCATTAATAAATGCGCTATCTGTATCCATTAAAGCCAATACCAAATTGCTTAAAAACTCATAAGGTTCCTGTTTTTCTTTTGCCATGTCATTCTATGATTAATAAATTATAATATTTCATTTTTTATTTGCTTTATCAAGTGCTATCCACATAGGGAAGTAACCCTATTTTTAATATCCCGACCTTTGTTCCCGTTATCTGATAGTCAGGTAACTCAATCTTACAAAAACAATTTTATATGAAAGCCTTAGAAGAAATCAAAGTCTCGGTTTACGAAAATGTGTATTCAAAAAAGCCCCGAGTCATGTCTTTCCTTGAAGTCATTATTATGTGCATTCATCCTGTTTATGCAACGATTATCAACACCATCCGTAGATATTATGCAGATGGAGACCATGCTGCGGCACAGAAGCTGAAAAATCAACTCCCCTGCTTCACTCCGGCAGGCACATTCGACGGAGCGCACGCTATCAAAAACTTTCTTCTCCCCAGCCATATTGTCGGACTTGATTACGATCATGTAAAAGATCGTCTGGAAGTCATTCAACGTTGCGCGGCAGACCCGCATACGGTAGCGGCCATAGAAAGTCCGACCGACGGTGTGAAAATCTTCGCCTATGTAGAAGATATCGAAGGCCGCCATCGTGAAGGGCAGCAACTAGTGAGCCACTACTACAATCAACTGCTGGGTTGGAGAGTGACCCGGCATGCAAGGACGAAAGTCGCCTGTGTTATTTCAGTTATTCCCCCAATGGATACATTGCTAGTCTCTATCAGGCATTTACTTTGGAACCATTAATGAGAAAAGAAGAAAAAAACTCCTCTTCCGGAAATGAAAAACTTCCTCCTTTCCCCCTCCAAAACAACCCTACGGAAAATACTTCTGAAGACGAAATCAACAAGTTCATTTCGTCCTATATTTTCTTTCATCCGCTAACAGCCGGTCAGCGCCATTCCAACGTCTTCAAACTAGCCTGTGAAGCCTGCCGCCGACACTATCCCCAGAAAAGCATATTACGCGAACTTACTGTCTTTTTCGAGCACACGATTTTCGTGCCGAAGAACTAACAAAGGTATTATCGTCTGGATACAAGCAAGTTAACAATCAGACATCCGCAACAGTTCCACCGGCTTATTCCCCCCTGTCAAAAGACATAAGGACAAAAAGTCCCCTATGGTACTTTAGAAAACTCCGACAGCACCGAAGAAGCCTATTGGCTGGGAGAAGAATTCAGAAAAGAGACGCCTTTATTTCCTCGTGATTTGTACAATAATCTTCCCGACCTACTGAATGATTGCATCATCGAAGACGCGAGTGACCGCGAGCAAGACATCTCCCTCCTTTCCGATCTCACAGCGCTAAGTGCGGCACTTCCACAAACTTTTGGAATTTATAATCACAAAAAGTACTCCACTCATTTGTTCTGTGTTATCTTTTTCTTCTGCCGGTAGTGGCAAAAGCATTGCCCAAACCGGACGCTATCTATTGGAAGAAATACAGACAGAAATACTGTCTACCAGTGAATCCATGCAAAAAAACTACCATACAGCGCACAACACTTGGCAAGCAGAATGTCAGCAAAAAAGGAAAAAAAAGGAGATACATATTCCGAAGAACCTCAAAGACCTCCTTTCAAGATGTTATTCATCCCCGCCACTACCAGTTATACCCGCATGCAAATGCAGATGCAGGACAACGGTTCGCAGGGAAGCATCATTTTCGACACGGAGGCGCAAACGCTCTCCACAGCCAATCATCTGGATTGTGGCAATTTCGACGATATGCTCCGCAAGGCTTTTGAGCACGAAAATATAGATTCTTCCTACAAAGCCAACGGTATCATTCCGATCTATATACGCTATCCCAAATTGGCTTTACTTCTAACGGGCACTCCCGGACAGATAGACTGTTTGTTAAACAGTTACGGGAACGGACTCCCCAGCCGTATTCTGACTTACACTTTCCGCGAAGCTCCTCACTGGAAAGAAATGGGCGACGACTGCGTCTCACTGGAAGATTCTTTCAAGCCGATTGCGCATCGTGTCTCCGAATTATATCACTTCTGTCTGGCTCATCCGGTTCTTTCATTTCAACCGCCTGCAATGGAACCGTCTGAATGAGATTTTCTCACATATGCTGTCCGAGGTAGCGATGGAGGGCAATGATGACCTCCAAGCCGTAGTGAAGCGCTATGCTTTTCTGGTGATGCGTATCAGCATGATTCAGACCCGCATCCGGCAATTTGAGGCAACCGATCTTTCTCCCGAGATTTATTGCACGGACGCTGATTTTGAGCGTTCTCTTCAAATTGTCCTGTGTTGTTACGAGCATAGCCGGCTGTTGCACTCATCCATGCCTGTCTCTTCGGTCCGTCCACTGAAGAATCCGGACGTTATTCGTAATTTCGTCAAGAGTTGCCCGACAGTTTCACAACAGACGAAGCGATTCGGATCGGCGCAAAACATGATTTCAACCATCGTAAGTAACACGTCTGCTAAAATCGCTTAATGGAGTAAAGATCAATAAGATATCCCATGGTTCTTATATCAAGTTGAACGAAGCAATAGTCACAACTGTCTTTTTTTGTCCTTTTGTCCTTTTGGAAAATCGGAAAAAAACATTGGAGGATTTGAAAAAAACATCTCAATAATTGAAATCAAACATTGGGAAGTTTCGATACAAATCTCCCAATGTTTTTTCTATTTATCTATGCGCCTGTATACGTCACTATGCGTCATGCCGATTCCCCGATGTAGTACTTTTGTCATGTAATCGATTACAAAGTTATCAATTAAATTAATGATTTAAAATTAAAAGTTATGGCACAGAATTACACTCTTATGGCTCGTAAGAACCTATTGAAACCTAATGAAACTCCCAAGTACTATGCAGTGGCGCGTAGCGGTCGTAAAGTAACGGTCAAGGAAGTTTGTAAACGTATTACTGAACGTTCTTCTTACTCCAAAGGGGAACTAGAAGGTTGTATCGGTGAGTTCCTGCTCGAAATCGTCAATGTACTGGATGAAGGAAATATCGTCCAAATGGGTGACCTGGGTAATTTTCGTATGAGTATCAAAACGGGTACTCCTACCGATACGGTAAAGGAATTCAAGGCATCGTGCATCGATAAGGGCAAAGTGCTTTTTTATCCGGGAAGTGATCTCCGCAAGTTGTGTAAGACGCTGGATTATACATTGTATAAAAGTGATTCTTCTGCAGATTCGGATAAAGATCCGCTTCCTGATGACGGTGACGACAATCAAGGAGGTTCCGGCAGTGGGGTAACTCCGGATCCGTCAGTATAATCAACCGATTGTTGTTGGGTTATTGAGTTCAAAATGTATAAGTATTTATTCTTTAATTTAAATTTATATGAAAAAGCAACTTTGGAAAAACATTCTCCAGTTTATTGTAACTATCGCGACTTCGATCATTTCGGCCTTGGGTGTAACGTCCTGCGTGGGACATTAATCTTCTGATCATCTATATGGAAAATCCAGAAGATAATTATCTCCCACCGTGAGATTAAGTTGTTGGTGATTCATTGCAGCGCAACGCGCTGCAATGTTCCCTTCACCGTAGAACAACTTCGGCAATGTCACCTGCAACGCGGATTTAAGGATATCGGCTATCACTTTTATATCACCCGGGACGGAGAGCCATCACTGCCGTCCGATATCAGAGCCGGGTGCACACGTGAGAGGCCTCAACCGGCACAGCATAGGCATTTGCTATGAAGGCGGACTGGACGAAAATGGGTGTCCGGCAGATACAAGAACCCAAGCGCAGCGCTTTGCATTGCTCGACCTGTTAACGATACTCAGACATCAGTATCCGGAAGCGCAAATCCTGGGGCATTATCAACTCAGTGCTTCGATTCATAGTAAGCATCCGATAAAGTACACATTGTATTTTCATAAAATAGAAAACTCGATATCAACTTTAGTCAAAAAGCTAATATCGAGTTTTTTTTATTTTCTTCAACATAAATATTTAAACTCAATTGGATTCGTGTTTGATTTCTCTAACTTCCAAACATCCGGAAGAAGTTCACGAACATTTTTCCCGGTCCTTTTCCAGATAGTATGGAAGTTTGGCTATGACATCATTCAGCCATTCCCTTGGGTTAATTTCCTGTGCTTTTACAGGTAGCTAATAGTGAGCATATGATTGCTGTATTTTCAGCAGCCTCGTGGTTACCACAAAAGAGGAAGTTCTTTCTGGACAAAGTAAGTGGTCTAATCGCATTTTCCGCCAGATTATTATCGATTTTCAGATTTCCATCTTTCAGGTAATTCTTCATTCTTGGCCAAAGAGGATAAGTATAGGTAATAGCTTGTCCCATGCGACTTCTTGGTGGTACTTTGCCATAAGTCTGTTCCACCCATTTTTCAAAGGAGTCAAGTATGGGAGTTGCCAAACGCTGGCGGAGTGCACATCGTCCCTGCGCATCGAGTTTCCGGGCATCTGCTATCTGCTCAATATGATATAGTTCCTGTATTTGTTTAAGAGCATATTCAGCAAGTGATCTATTTTCATCCAGTGCCAGGCTCCATATATGTCTTCTGATATGGGCCAGACAGGCAATAAGGCACACGTCCTTAGTGCCATCAAACGCATTGTAGGCACTGTATCCGTCACTTTGAAGATATCCTTTGAAGTCCTTTAATAAATTTCTGATTGTCTGTCCGGATCGGGAACCGTCATCATAATGGAAGATGACCTGTTTTTCCATAACTGCCCTGACCATCCATAAATACTCCTTATCGGTTTTTCCCTTTCCTTTGTTGATGACCCGTACTGTGGTTTCGTCGACCTGAACATATCCGCTGCCCGTTACGAGCTTTTTACTAATTCCGAATAAAGAGGACTTAATAACTCACATACCGGCTTAAACCACCCGCTTAAAGTACTTTCCGGCAGTCGTACACCCAAATGTCTGTATTCCTTTACCTGACGGTAAAAGGGAACATGATATTATTCATATTTCTGCAGAAGTATTTCGGCTAGCAAGGAAGGTCCTGCCAGACATTTGTATATAGGGGAAGGTGGAAGCGGTGCTATTATGACACCGCTTTCACCCTCTTTGGGAAGACTTAAATTATTTTTGAGTCCGTATTTGGGACGTACTGTCTCTTTGACATATAGCTTTCCCGGTTCAAATTCAAGCGTACGTGTGCGCTCTTCACCTATACGACGATATCGATTCAGATCCACATTATCAGGTTCGACAATGACTTCCACAACGGGCAGCCCCTCTAACAGTTCCCGATTACGGCGGGATTCTTTTTTCTTTCCGTCCGGTTTACATGTCCTAGTGCCTACGCCAGTCTCCACAAGATCCGTTTCCTCTTGCCTGGGATTAACCAAGGTATCAAACAAGGCAAGCTGGTTGGGATCCAAGGATGCCAGCTTTTCACTCTTTCTGCCGAAAAGCTGTCTGTTTAACCAGGCTACTTGCGACAGGAGTTCCTGTACTTTTTTGCTGCAGTTCTCCCGTCTGTTCCATAAGTTTCTGATTTGATTCTACAAGGGTACGATTTGTCTCCAGAAGCCCTTTTTATTTGCTCCTGTTGATTCTTGATTATTAGTTCCATCGTATCTGTATGAATCATTCTTTTTTAGTATCTTATTATAATGTAAAGATACTGAAAATCGTACAGCTATACAAGTTTAGGAAGCTCTTTTTAATCAATAAAATCCTTCTTTTCGACCGGCTTTAAGACGTTTGAGTCTATCACTCGGATTATCGGTTATGCCTTCCACCATCAGTACTAAATCACGCCATTCCATGGGATAGGAACGGCTTTCACTATCATAGGAAGGAAGTCTGAAGGTACCTTCCTCAAGGCGTTTTATGTATAAAACCATACCTCCGTCTTCGGCATGCAGAAGTTTCATGGTTGTTCTGCTTCGGTTGACAAAGATAAACACATCGCCAAGTCGAACGTCATATCCCATTTTATCATGAACAAGCCCACAAAGGGAATTTATTCCTTTGCGCATATCTGTCTTCCCGGGACACAGGAAGTAGCGCATCGTATCATTCAGGCAGAACATGGCTACATAATTTACTGATCAGGCCATAAATAATCTCCGGATTACTTAGGATGTTGAGGTGGATCTTTATGCCGGATGGAAGTTCTATGGTTACATGCCTGTCACCACATGATGAAGTGGGAATGGCAAGGAGTATGATTAATATTAAGAGGGATAAACGAATCACCTGTAGGTTCGGTGTGTTTGGTATATGGGTGACTCAATCCATATTTCTTCTTCCAATAATGAAAACAGGAAGCAGGATACGATTCATTATCACAGAAATCCTTTATGGTTAGTCCGCTGGACTGTTGGCGCTGATATAGCGCTAAAAACTCTTCTTTACTCATTGATCGTTTCATAACTACGTTTTTGAACGCAAAGTAATAGAAGAGTTTTTAGGTCTACAATGTGTACTTTATCGGATGCTTACGATTCATAAAAGCTTGTCCATGTTTTGACTGTCGTAAGGAGTATATGGATATATAAAAAGAACTACGGGAGCTGGCGAAAGTGCAGTCTCCCGTAGTTCTTTTATGTTTATATCATTTACAGTTCCCCCGGCTTTCCCAAGTAATAGGTAATAAGCCGCACTTCTCTCACAGAAAAAGCTTTCGTTTTCGGATGAAAGTCAGTAGATAGTATTTCATTCATCAACGGCTTGCATCTCCTCATCCACCTCCGAAGTTTATTGACCGAAGCACGAATCGTCAGATCAGGAAAATACATCTGGGCTAACTCTTGTTTATTATAACATTTCACTACAAAGTCTGAATGTTCCATCGTTTCTTTATTACTGTTTTCTATGCTATAAAGTTACAAATATTTCAACATATAAACAAAGAAAACTGATATTATTATCCAGTATAATGAGAATAAAAAGGAAATATCAACTATCTTCACAGACCGTTGATATCGTGGGAAATTAACACCAGATACACCTCCGGTGCCAGGGCGTAAATTAGAAAGGTACCGTCGTACTCTTTCTAATTCACAAATGTAGGAGAATCATGCGTTCAGCATGAAACTAGGGACCTACATTCTCTTCATCTCACATACAAACACTCTATTAGTGCTGATTACATCTCAATATTTTATTTTATACCACTCTTAAAACTTCTTTCCAAAGCAAATGTTTATAAAAGTCTTCACTAATATTTTAAAGTCAAACCACCACGAGCGATGTTGCAGATAAAACAAGTCATACCGCAAACGGCGTAACATCTTGTCCATCGTATCCGTGTAACCATTATACAAAGTTGCATATGAAGTCACTCCCGGACGAATCTGATACAAGAACTGATAACGGGGATCATGCTTAATAATCTGATCAATATAGAATTTACGTTCCGGACGGGGACCGATAAAAGCCATATCTCCACAGAAGACATTCCACAACTGTGGCAACTCGTCCAAATGGTGTTCGCGTAGAAATCTTCCTATCTTAGTCAATCGAACATCTCTTCCCCCCGCATAAAGTTGAGGGCCCATAGACTCTGCATCCAATCGCATACTGCGAAACTTATAGATATAAAACGGCCGTCCGAAACGCCCGATACGCTCTTGCTTAAATATAGCTGCCCCACCATCTTCCCGTTTCACAGCTATATAGCAAATCAAAAATAACGGAGAAAAAACGATCATTAAAACTGCTGCAACGATACAATCCCCTATTCGCTTTACATTGCGCTCAAAAGCATTCATTCCGTCCGGAATGAAGTCCTCACTATACCCCATAATAATTATAAATTGTAAATTTGATAAGTATCTATTAGAACGTTAGTCTATCAATATTGTCCAGTAGCCTTACAACTGATATATATCCATATATGCTTTGACCATCTTATCTACGGTCAAACTTTCATTAAATCGATGTAGAGTATTCGCCGAGAAAAATTTATAAACATAATCATCTTCCAATACGTATTGAATTTTATCAGCAAAAGCCTTTGCTGTATTATCAACAGTATAGCCATTTACACCATTTTCTATCACTTCACTGATTCCCCCCACTTGTGAAGCAACAACTGGTTTTCCAAAACTCATTGCTTCTAGTATAACCATTGGCAATCCTTCGTAATCGGAAGCAAGCATAAAAAGATCTATTTCTTTATTATAAATACCCGCATTAGGAATATTACCCAAACAAAAGACATTCTTAGGAAGATTCTCCATTTCTTCCTGATTGCCAATCCATATAAAAAGCATATTGAGGCAACATTTTTTTGCTGTTTCAAGAAATAAATCAAATCTTTTAGGCTTAGCGACACGGGCAATACATAATATTTTTTTTTTAGCATATCCATGTGCGACTTTCATTGCTACATCTCCTTGTGGTTGATAAATCCCATTAAAGACACGATATACATTATTTGTAATCCCCTCATCCCAAAGATTTTGCCTATCATAATTACTTACCCCCTCGACAATTGCCTTACATTTCTTTTGAAAGAACTTCTCAATCGGAAGATATCTCCGATAAGCAATTCTAATGGAATCAAAACCATGCACTGTATAAACAGTCTTCTTATTTGGAAAAACAATGCGTCCCAAAATCCCAACTTTAGAAGAATGAAGGTGTATTATATCCGGCCTATATTTATAATATAATCTTATAAAAAGAGATATAGAAAAAAATCAGAGACTGGTGATAATGCTCTCTTCAAGTGTTGAATATGAACCTTTTCTATATTCTCATTCAAAGCTTGCCACATCTTGCCATCTCCTTCTCCGGCAGCAACGATAACCTCATTCTTTTCGACTTAGGTCATTCGCCAAATTGATGACAACAGATTGAGCTCCACCAAAGCTCTGAGAGAGTTATGATTTGTAAGATTTTCATTCGTTCCGACAATTTCACATATGTATCATCTTCTGATAGCATCTCTCAGTTCTTTCATGGCACATTGATAATCAAAAGATATCACTCGACAAGAGCGTTTTTCTTATCAAATATTTTTGTCCATTTATTAATGAGAAGAAAATGTATATCAAAGACTTAATATAGGTTTTCATCATTTTCTCATATTTTATGAAAGAAACAGCATCCCCATATATTTTTCGAATCAATATTCGTTCACCAGTCATTGATTGGAGATATTTTCTCAAATAAGGAACTCCTATCTCTCTATAATACAATAATGGTTCTTGCAAATTATGGAAAGAAGAGTTCAAAAATTGTTCTTGCCCATAACTCCATATCTTCCATTCGTACAAAAGACGAATCATATTGATGCTCCTGAAACCAACTAGTTTTCCCCCCATTATTGAAGGATGAATAAAGCAAGAGTGTGAAAACACATCCATCAATGAATCAGGATTGCTATTCACTTTCAAAATTCCACAAACCTTATTAGTAACATCAATAGAATATGCCCAACTCCCCAAAACATCAATATGAGCATTGTTTTCCATAAAAGAAACTTGTCTCTCTAATCTTAATGGATGCATTATATCATCCGCATCCATACGAACAAAAATATTTTGATTCACACAATGATATCAACTGATTTAAACGATAGATCAATCCACGATTTTCTCCATCTGATAAAACTTCTATTCTTGGATCACCTTGATATTTCATTGCTATATCTAAAGAATTATCAGTACTGCCATCGTTTAATAACAGTAATTTCCAGTTCTTATAGGTCTGATTCAAAACAGAACAAATAGCATAATCCAAGAATTCCCCTGCATTATAAAAAGATATGCCTATACAAAGCCGCATACTATTATATATCTAAAAAATGTATATCCTCATCCTTTTTCTGTAAGCCACGTTTCAAAGAAATTCTTATTCTTTCCATAATTATTATTTATCAAAAAAGAATCTTTTTTCCCAATAATAGAGCTAAAATTGCCCCATGGAGACGTGTAGTATATATATATTCATGTTTAGAGAGAAAGCTCACTCCTGTTTTAACTAGATTCTCACGCACTACATTGTCTGCGAAGTAATCTACCCAAAAAGAAGGAATAACTTTCAAACGTTGCCCAATAGTGAAAAATCTCAAAAGAAATGAACAAATAGACTTATTCTCCATCGAAGGCCAGTCTTTGACTAAGTATGAGGTTGTAAATCTATTTATCTCAAAAGGAACTAATTCTTTATCACTACGTTTTAAAAATAAATCTCTATGCTGGTGAGCTTGTTTGTATTGTGCTAAATAAGATATAGGGATACAGAAAGCCATATCTGGGACTAACAAAATGTTATTAGAAGTATAATTTTCTTTCAACAATTTGTAGGAAATCAAATCACGTGCACAAATAGTTAATCTAGGATGTTTAGAAGCAACATTAGCATCTCTAGTTAAATAGCATAGGTTATCATAATGCACAGTTTGTGGAAAAACGATAATTCGATTATGTGGATATTCTTGAATAATTTTCAAATGAAATTCTTGAGATCCTCTCCAGACATCTCCCCAGTTTCCACCACCATGAATCAGTACTATTGTATTTCTATCTACCTTTGGTTTCTTATATGTATACATTGACGCTTTATACAGACATTTATAAGGTAACTTACTAAGGAACTGCCGTTCACCTTCCCAAATCAGAACATCTCCAATATTAGAATGATATGGTAAATCAACTAAAATATAATCATTGTCTATCAGCAATGACAATTTTTGATAGATTTCAGAACAAAGCTCGTTTACCTTTTTTTCAAATTTATTTTCATCCATATTTCGACTCTATTTAAAGCTCTATTCTTTCAAATGGTATATTATTGACTTTTGCAGCATATTGTGGAAACCCACTTGGATACATATCTTTGTTTTTTATAGAAAAAACTTTTTGAGCTTCGGATATTAAGTAAAAAAAATCAATAAAAGGTTTCATTATTTCAAAAATCATTATCGGGATTCTGATTATCCACATGTAAAATTCGCCCAGGAATTACATAAACATTCAAATCTTTCTTTACGGAATCTACAAAAATATTACTATCAGACATTACCAAAGCTTTCGTTCCTTCTTTCTCTCTCGATAATATTTTTTGAATTTCATTCCGACATTTAAGTATCAATGATTGCTTTTCGTCCTCTCCATACGCCATATTGAAATTAACATCCTTAAAATCATCTCCCAATAAGTTCACGAAACGAAAATGAATAGCAATATATTGCCCATTTACTGACCTTTTAAATTCATTTATATATTCCTGTAATCTGTCTGATGGTTGAAAAAGTTCTTTAAAAAGCTTACCCCATTCATAGTTCGTACCATACTTCGAGTTTATTAAATCTAATGAATTGTATCCATAATAAATGTGGTTTTGCTTCTTTTTTATCAATAAAAAAAAATACGATATGGATTTTTATATTCACTATATGCTACAATTATTTTAGTCCCATAAAATGAATGGCTCAATATATTATCTTTAATTTTCCAGTCATAAAAATGAGGAAATAAGACTACATCAATATTAAATGGTGAAGTATAATTAATGTAAAATGGAAGTGTATTTACTTTTGAAAGTGCATACATAGTCACAATTCCTTTAAAACGATCGACAATCCCCCATGAGGGCATCTTCCATCAGCCATAAAAATTATACAAGGAAGTACTTGTCCTCTACGCTTCCCATAATAGTTCATTCTAAGTCTCAACTCACGTAACTTGTTAAAAAGTAGCGATTTCAGAAAACAATAAATCATAATGAAAATTATATGCCTTTTATTACTTTACATGGATTTCCACCCGCAATAACATCCGAAGGAATGTCAGATACAACAACACTTCCAGCTGCAATAATTGACCGTGCACCAATTCTAACTCCCTTTATTTATAATACATTTTGCACCGATAAATACATCATCTTCTATTATTATAGTTTTATGCTTTATTGCTTTCTTTGTATTTTCATAGTCTATACATTCTCTTCTTCTCAAACTCCAGTCCAAAGGATGAGAATCACTATCCATAATGATAGTATCTGCACCAACCGTAACAAAACTACCAATTATTATTTTCTTACGTGCCCAAATACAAACGTCACTCATACGGACATCATTTCCAATACATAATTCAGCCCCAGGCTTGAACATGAATACATGACATCATATTCCGACTTATTGAATTTCTGAATCCACCACCTATAATAATAAAATTATCACCTATGACAACTCGTTTATATTTAGGATCCAACTTGAGTACAATCTTTCCCAGTCCTCTAAAAATGATATCCCATTTCAACCCCCCAAATATCTAAACTTTAAATAGTTTAAGAAACATGAAACTCCATTTCGGACTTTTCTTCTATTTATCTGCATTTCTATATTTGTCAACTATACGTAATAAATATCCGTAAAACACATTTGCAAATGCGTATAAATAAAATGGTTTTTTACTTATGGTTTGATTAGTATATTTTATAAAATAATTTTTCGTTTTCTCAAAAGGGTATCTTTTTCGAAACGTATTCATATCTCTTTCATTCGAAGGAGATAATACACCTCTATTTCTCAATTTAGGTTTATGACATAAATGTTCAGAAAAACAATTTTCAAGCGCAACAGATTTCCACCCACATTCATTCAAACGCATAATTACATCGCCATCTGCTGCATAAAAATTATAGTTGACAGTATCTAAGTATCCAACATCTTCCAAAGCTTTTTTAAAATAAAAACCATGATTAAGTGTTACATAATTTTTAGGCAAAACTCCAACCCGGTAAAAGTCATGTCTGGGAAACTCTCTAAAATAAAAAGCACCAGCACCTATTTTTTCGCCATTAATCCTACGTCTCTCCAATTCATCATATCCGTTTTGTAAACATCCTTCATGAAGTATTAAATCATCACTTACCATAACGATATAGGGAGCAGAAGCATATTTGAAAGCTATATTCATAAACTCCCCCCATGAATGAGCCAAAACACGAATTCCTTCTGAATCAGTCATTTTATAATTAGGCTGAATCATAGTAAAAATATCTTTTTGTTTAGCTAACCAACTACAAGTTCCATCTGTTGATCCCCCATCAATAACAATAATTTCAAGATTACCATGAAAGCCATTTTTGCGTATACTATTTATTGTAGCCTTTAATAGATTCTTTCGATTTTTAGAACCTAATACAACAGAAATATCATAATCCATTTTCTATTTATTATTAAACATTTCAACTATATCATTATTAGTCAATGATCTTAAGTTCTTTTTTGTAACATATGAATACACTAAAGAGAAAAAGTATATATCTAATACCAAACGTATAATACGACCCCACTCCATATAGAAAACCAGAAAACAAGACACAATATATCGAAGATAATTTACATAAATTATTTTTTGATCTAAACAAACCTAAGAATATGGCAGGAAGAGTGAAAAAGAAATAGAGTATGACTAATACAAATCCTCCTTTCAATATGAGTCTCCAAATAATGACCAGATTCAATGTGTTCTCTATAATCATCCCCATTAAATTCTACAAATGGACAATAATATGTACCTGAAATACCTCTTCCCCATATAAAGTCAAAACTTCCTGGTCGAATATCATCAAGAAAAATTTAATTCAACAATACTCCTTGTGTCTTCCAACATCCTTTCAAAAAGAGTATCAAAAAAGTATACTACCATAAAAACTCATAAACAGGTATATTATAATAAGTAGACTGCTCAATGAAAAGAAATATAAGATGCGCTTTTTAACCGATTGTAACTCATAACTAAATTTATATAAAACATGAAATAGCATTGCTATAACATACATTAGTAAAATACTTCTTCTGCCCTGAATTAAAGCTAATAAAATTGTAATAGATACCGCAATAAATATCCATCGTTTCTGCACTTTCGTCAGATACTCTTGCATCAATATTCCCCAAATAGCTCCCTACTCCCAGTATACCATGAAATGTCTCATAAAGATTTATTCCCGTTCCACTTCTTTGATAATGCATAAGGGGAGAAACAGAATAATACCAAAAACAAAAAGTTTTGCAAAGTAAAGTGACTAAACGGATGATTTGATTTATGAATAATAAATCCGAAAGTTTATAAATCAGAATTGGAGCAACATATAGTAAATAACCAGGGGTAAAAATATGACGCTGAATCCCCCATAAAGATAATTGGTTATCTCGAAAAATAATTACTAATTGATAAGTTACAAATAATAGAAAAATAGATCGAGCATATAAGCCCATATTTCCATAATATGCTTTTACAGAAAATAAAATAGAGATGAATAATATACCCAATAATTGAATGATTCGGTTTATCACAATAGGAATATTCGGTACACTCATCAAAGAACTTCCAATTGCTAAAATATAAAAGCCAAGAAAGAATAATTGTATCTTATTTTTTTGGTATCTCTATATTCACGAGTATAGGTGTCTATTTTCATCCTTAATAAAGTCTCAAATTGTACCGCAAAATTTTCCAATGACCACTTAGAAGCATATCTATAATTCTCCATGATCATATCTGATATTTTTGCCGGTTTCAATTGAGTAGCCCACTGTACAGAAAGCTTCTATTTCATCAATTGTTAAGTTATTCAACATAAAGCCTAATTTATCAATATCATCAAAAGCAGCATATTTTGAAGATATCGGAATAATTCCACATTTCATCGATGCAATCATAGCACCTGGAGCGCCTTCACTTGCTGAAGGAAAAATACCAAAAAGTTACTCTTTCAGCAAGATGTATAAAAAGTATCTGTATTTAAATCTACAAAGCCATGAAAAAAGATATTATCACACTGAACTAGATTCTTGCTATAATAATCATTAACTTCCTGATTTATATTTCCTAACACATGTAATATTAGTTCTCTATGTTGATTACGTATTGCTGCTCAATGAGATCATTTATGAGATTCATAAAAAAAAATTGTCCGGTGGGCGGAAGAAATCCGTATCCAGTATGAGCCGGATGTGGAACTGGATGAATTTGAAAGTAAGCTGTGAGAAACAGTCAGACCGGGATATGGGGCAAAGATGACATCATCCGTGGGACCCCACAGAGATGATTTTTCTTTCTGGTAGGGGACGTGGATATCCGTAAGTTTGATCCCAGGGGCAACAGCGTACTGCTGCTCTCTCTGAAATTATCTGAGATCGAGCTGGTAAAAAGGGATTACAAAAAGATACGCCGGTTTATTACTTGACGATGTATTGTCTGAACTGGACAACCGGCAAAACTATCTGTTGAACAGTATCGGGGATATTCAGCCATCATTACCTGTACCGGTCTGGGAATTTGAAATAACCGGTTTGAAATCAACCGGGTATTCAAAAAGTATCTGCCGGAACTGTCACCTGTGTAAATGAAAATATGGGACTGAAATCCGAACCGGAAGAAAACTCCGGCAGATGAGTATAATTTTGGCAGCCTGTAGGGCAGAATGTGAGGAATCATGAGCGAAGAAAATATGAACAATACCGCGTAGAACATGAATATGGCGCGGATCAGATTCAGATATTGGAAGGTCTGGAAGCTGTAAGAAAGCGTCCGGGAATGTATATTGGTACCACATCCAGCAGAGGACTGCATCATCTGGTATATGAGATCGTAGACAATGCGGTGGATGAAGCACTGGCAGGGGATTCAGATGATACCATTGATGTAACCATCAATGAAGACAATTCCATCACCGTTATTGATAACGGACGAGGAATTCCGGTAGGCATCAATCACAAAGCAGGTATCCCTGCAGTAGAAGTCGTATTTACGATTCTGCATGCCGGCGGTAAAAAGTTCGGCGGTGGCGGATACAAGGTATCCGGTGGTCTGCACGGAGTAGGTGCTTCTGTCGTAAATGCTCTTTCAACTGGCTGGAGGTAGAGATTTACCAGGGTGGCAAGGTATATAAGCAGCGTTATGAGAGAGGTCATGTATGCTATGCTCTGAAAGAAATCGGCACCTGCCCTATGGAAAAGTCCGGAACGAAAGTTACTTTCCTGCCAGATGATACGATTTTTTACTGAGACAACGGTATATGATTTTGATGTATTGAAGAGAAGACTCAGAGAGATGGCATTCCTGACCAAGGGGCTGCGCATCATTTTAAGAGATAATCGTACTGAAGAGAAACTTTTCTGGAAGGTGGTTCTGTCGTTGACAGTGCAGCTGTGGAAGCTATGTCTACAGAGCACGAAAAAGAAGCAGATCAGTGAACTGTTACAGAGGGCACAGGAAGATGCCATGGAAGGGAGCATCCACAGAAGCAATGACTTCCAAAGAAACTTCAGCTTCTGCGGATACAGCAAATGACTCTGAAGCATTTGCAGATGCTTTTGCTACGTCCGAGAGGAATCCACCAAAGCCCATACCGGCGGCAAGATCGGTAAGATACATACCATTACTCTGGAAATGGTAAGAAGCAGAAAGTCGTTGAGTTCTACTCATGAAGGTGGTAT
>VOFK01000343.1_pt1 | contig 42480 bp, 67 predicted proteins | sample 5384121 | NCBI WGS metagenome assembly VOFK01 (sample SAMN12384730, study PRJNA508395) | human gut metagenome | isolation source: healthy gut J | host: Homo sapiens | reverse complement strand
CGATGAATCGACTATTCAGGAAATGTTAGAGCATATGATTCAATTAAAAATCATTTAATGAAATTGAAATGTCTATCTATTCTTCGTTGTTTTTAGACTTCTGTATCTTAGGTGGTATGCCAGCAGTTGTTCGAGAATATATCGAAAAAGGAACATTTGAGGGCTCTATTGACATTCAGAAACAACTTGTTGCCGATTATAAAGAAGATATAAGGAAATATGCTGATGGAATGGACCAAACACGAATCACAAATGTATTTAATCATATTCCTGTCCAATTAGCAAAAGACAATAAAAAATTCCAAATCACAAAAGTTGCATCCAATGCTAGATTTAGAGATTATCGTGGATGTATTGAGTGGTTAAAAGATGCCGGTATCATAAATATTTGTTACTGTATGCAATTCCCGGAACTTCCTCTAAAAGGAAACTACGACGAATCAAAGTATAAGATATACTTTGCAGACTCCGGTTTATTAGTCGCCATGTTAGATGATGAAGCCCAAGAAAACCTACGAGTAAATAAAAATTTAGGTGTATATAAAGGTGCTCTTTATGAAAACATAGTGGGAGAAGCCTTAGTGAAAGCAGGGTATGATCTGTACTACTATAAAAAAGACAATTCAACTTTGGAACAAGATTTTTTTGTTCGAAACAAAGAGAATCTAATTCCAGTAGAAGTAAAAGCAACAAATGGAACTGCAAGATCTTTACGTACTTTGATTGCCAGTAATCACTATCCTGACATTCAATTTGGTATTAAATTCATATCGGGTAATATTGGATTATCTAATAACATATATACTTTTCCTTATTTCTGTGCTTTTCTTTTAAAGAAATATCTAACTAAAATAGGCTAAGTGAAAACGAATCAAAAAAGAACACTTAAAAATAAAACCAATTGATGCCTGTTCATATGGAATCAAAAAAGGTGCAGGTAAAAGTGCATGGCCGATCAACATATAGTGTACAATTCCCGCATATTTTGCACTAGATGGAACGGTTTAGAAAAAGGTTCTATTTTCGATGATGCACTCGATGATAAAGAATATGAAGGCAATTTAATCTATCTATTAAAGAACGCTACTGACTTTATTAAAAACAATTCCAAAGTCAGATTTGCTAAAGAAGCACAATACAGAGTAGATAAACCTGATTACGCTGAACGAGCTATAACAGAAGCTATTGTCAATGCGCTGATTCACCGTGATTATATAGTGCTTGGCAGTGAAATTCATATTGATATGTTTGATGATCGTTTAGAAATTGCTTCTCCAGGCGGTATGTTTGGAGGTGGAACAATTCAAGAATACGATGTTTATAATATACGTTCTATGCGAAGAAATCCCGTAATTGCTGATTTATTTCATCGTATGAAGTATATGGAAAGACGAGGAAGTGGTTTAAAAAAGATTATTAGCGAAACAGAAATGCTTCCAGGATATAAAGCTGAATTTAAGCCTAAATTTTCATCAACTGCAATGAATTTTAAAGTTACTTTCAAAAATTTAAACTATGCCCCAAATTTGAACGACTTAGTTAGTGACCAAGTTAGTGACCAAGTTAGTAACCAAGTTAGCCCAAAGGATATTACACAATCAATTCTAGAATTCTGTGTAATAGAAAAAAAAGCAAGCAAGAAATATGCTCATTCGTGGGATATAAAAATCTTACTTATTTTACAAGAAAGTATTTAAAACCATTAATATTAAACGGGCAGCTTAAAAATGACTGTTCCAAATAAGCCAAATAGTAAAAACCAAAGATACATCACCACCAGCAATAAATGAAGCAATACCAACGAATTGTGAACGCATGCGTTCACAATTTAACTTGGACGCATTTTAGAAGTTTATTACGTGTTCCTGATGAAAACGCAAGATTATGGTATATGAATGAAACCTCAAATGAGGGATGGAGTTCTCGAACATTAGATAGAAACATCAGCACACAATATTTCTATCGATTAATGCAATCTCCAAAGAAAAATGATGTTGTTAACGAAATGCTTCTGAAGAATTCAGAAAATCAAAAGAATCAGTTTGAATTATTAAAAAGTCCAATTGTTGCAGAGTTTTTGGGATTCAAAAATGAAGATTCTTATCTTGAAAATGATTTGGAGTCAGCCATTTTAACGCATATCAGAGATTTCTTAATGGAAATGGGAAAAGGATTTGCATTTGTAGCTAGACAACAACACATTGTAACTGAAACTGAAGACTACTATATAGATCTTGTTTTCTACAATATCGAATTAAAATGCTATGTTCTTATTGATTTAAAAATGGGGAAAATCACACATCAAGATGTTGGTCAAATTGATATGTATGTACGAATGTATGACGATTTAAAATGCAAAGAAGGGGATAATCCAACGCTTGGAATACTACTTTGTTCTGAAACAGATGAAGATATTACTAGATATTCTATCCTTCATGATAATGATAGACTTTTTATGTCTAAATACCTAACTTACCTTCCTTCAAAAGAACAATTAAAAGCAGAAATAGATTGTCAAAAAGAAATATTCTATATGCAACATCCAACATTATCAAAAAAAGATGATTAAAGTTCTCTATATTATTAATATCCTTTTAGTTACAAAACAACCTATAAGGCACTTTTATATGTATAACTCATAAGCTTTAGATATTGTTTAACTTAATGACATTGTCTCCTATTTTTATTTATACTTCTATCACACTAAACTCTTTATATTCGTTTCGATACAAATGATCTGTAAAAACAATTGTCTTTCCAGATTTCTTCAGATATTCAAATATTTTTTTCTCTAAGTTTAGAATCCACACTCATAAAATTATTATCTATTAAAATGATTTTTTTTGCATCCGTTAATAGAGTTCTCATCAATGCCATTCTAAATTGTTGGCCTCCAGACAAATTCTCATTTCCAACATGTTCATTTAAAAATGTCTTCTAGAAATGAATTATCATAATCTACAGCTTGATTTAAACAAATATTTTCCTTTTTAGATACATCCATTAAATGATAATTCTCTGGTAACATGACAGAATCTGGCAACTGGGTATTTATATATTCTAAGCTCATACTTTTTCCTGATCCATTTTTCCCAACCAGAACATTGATTGTATTATATTCTATTTTTTGACAATATAGAATCATCTATAGAAATTCTCTTTCTTTTCTTATTTTCAATTTTCTTATAGAAATCTTGAATATATACTTTCGTACTTTGTAATGAAACTATCAATGTACTCATATAAATAGATAAAGAGGATAAATCAAATGAATAGGTAATGAACAAGACATATGCCCCTGGTGATAATGTTTTGAAATGCATATACCAAAAAATGGTTACTATCAAATCACAGTCTGTTACAGCACTTGAAAAGGTAGAAAATAAGCCTTTAAATACAGAAAATCTAAATCCAATATATTTTTGTTGATTTACAATTTCATCTAGGTTATTCGAATAATCATCTTCTTTCCCGCTCACACGAATCCTTCTAGAATCGTTTAATAAATTTAACAATTCTTCAGAAAATCTATTACTATATTCTTTTGATTGAATCGAATATTTCTCTACTCTTTTTTTTTTAATCAATGAATTTAAACCAATCGCTAGTATTGGAAACAAAGTAACAAATGCAGTTAAATTTATATCAATACATCCCAAAATAACAATTACAATAATTCCATATATTAAGTTGCATGCTGTATCAATCATATATGAAATAGTTCCAACAATTTCGTTCACATCTTCATTCAAAGCATTCATAAATTCACCCTGTTTTGCTTCAATCTCAGATTGTTCTAAAGCAGCATAAGCTTTTTTATACATAAAGTTTGCCCATTTATGTTGAGCCGTTATATCAACTTTGGCACCAATCAAAATACAGACTATTCGAATCAACACCAAACCACATACGCAACAAGCGATAAAGATTGTATTATCGCCATCAAAGTATGTTTGAATCAACAATCCAATCAAAATAGGAAGATTGTGTGCAACAAACCAAATCACAACATCAAGAAAAAAGTAAAGTTTACTCGATTTAATAACATCAATCATATTTACAAATCCTCCATGGATATAGTCGAATCACAAAATTGCATGACTTCTTTTTCATGCGTAACTACAATTATGATCTTTTTCATTTCTTTAAATTTAGAAAATGCATTTTTTATCTTATCCATATCCACATAACTAAAAATTTCATCCAATATAATTACTGACTTTTCACTTCTTAAAGCTTTATATAAGTATAAATACTGCAATTGCCCTTTCGATAATTCATCATTCAATGTATAGCCCAAGTCTTTTTCTATCTTTTCTCGACTATATCTATGATATGGATCTACGATTTCATATGGATTCACATTCTTTTCATTCTGTCCAATATACTCTATTTCCTTTAACGTTTCTTTTTCTTTATATTCATTCAATCTTACATTGTTTATGTATATCGTCCCTGACTGTGGCTCGTATAAATGTGCAATTAACTTAATTAATGTTGATTTACCACTACCACTAGGACCAATTAACCCATATATATTTCCATTTTCAAAATGCAGTGAACAATCCTTCAAAACAAGATTCTCATTGTATCCAAAATGAACATGATCCAAATCGATACAGCAAATATTACCATTCAATAATTTTTGTTCCAAAATGTAACTTACTCTTAATTTTCAACAATGCGAATACTCTTTCTTGCGCTTTCTTTGCAGATGGAATATTCTCCATTTGCGTACGTAATTCATAAATCGGGTCATCTAATAAATCAATATAATAAACAAACAAATAAATAAAACTTAAATTTATATTTTGTGTACATCCAATCAATAAAACTATAAATTTAATCATACCAAAACTAAAAATAGTGGAAATCCACAATTGATAAGATATAAATCCAGAAATCAGATCTGATTTAAAAGCAAATTGAATGAATGTATTTAACTTCTTTTCCAAATAAGGTTCCCTATTAATTTTTTTTTTAATTCTGTCATCATTAAATAACACGTTGAAAACATATCAAATAAATTTTGATAAGCTTGCTTCGTTTGCGCCCACTTAACTTCAGAAACTTTATTAATCCAACGAAAAACAATAAAAAGAAAAATTAACATAACAATAAGCGAAACACCTATTATCCATGACTTTATAAATGCGATACATACCACCCCTAAAAAAGAAATAAAATATCTTTCAATAAAGTCATTAGAAACACTAAATAAAACTCAATAACTTGCGAACTATCATTTTCTACTGTTTGTGTTAATTCACCAACACTCTCTTCAAAACATCCTCATAGTCCATATAAACCAGATTATGTATCAATTTCATTCTTAACCTTTTGAAAAAATTCCAATACATAGATCCACTTAAAATCAAATCACATATATTAACAATCATTTTTCCAACAATCAAACTACATACAATCACAAAAATACTATTCACCGTTGATTGAACTGTCAGTATCTCAGAAACAAAAATTGGATATATTATTTGAATTAAGGATAATACAACAATCAATAAAAAATGCAGTAATAACTGAAAATAATCTCTCTTCTCTATCATACATACCTCTTTTTTCAAATCTGAGAATTCATTATAAAACTGAACCAAAACTCTGTAAATGCTCCCATGTTTACTAACTGTATCTTTCTTCAAATTTACTTTTCATTCCTACATATATACGAAAAATACAAAAGCAAAATGTTTTTAAATTTCTTGAACCAAATCACATTACATGTGATAATAACCTCCAAAAGGAGGTCTTTTATTTATGCCATTTCAAATAAAACAAAATACGCTCAATCTTTCTGTTCCTATTGAAAGATTAGCAGGTGCATATTATAGGATTCAGCGTACTAAGCAAAATATTTCTCTTTCTTGTTTGGCAAAAGAATTAAGAATGAACAAAGGATTTTTAAGTGATTTAGAAAATGGTAAAAGACATTTCCCCGATGGCCTAAGTAAACAAATAGATTCTATTTTGAACACAAACTTTAATACAAATTATGATTTATATATTCTTTCAAGAAAATATCTATTTGAAATATTTGAAAACTTTTTTTTTCTTTGAAAGGCAACAATCAATCTTAGATATTTATAAAATAATTCAAGAATCTGAGAATAACATAATAAATTCATATGCTTATTTTACCTTTAAAATCGTTCAATTATTTTACTATTTAAGAATCGAAAAAAATAATAGTAAAATAAAAAAGAAATTGAAGCTTTATTAAATCAAAATTTAAACTGTTTACAATCTGATGAAATCTCAATTTACTATTCTTTATTAGGAATTTTTTATAAAAGAGATGTGGCCTCCAACCATATAGCACTTGATTATTTTTTAAAATCAAATATGATGTGTAATTCCTCCTCCATCGTTTATTCTATGAATATTTTCCAATTAATCAGTGTTTATGCAGAACTAAACCAGCCAACCCTTGCATATGAAAAATGCATATTCAGTAAAGCGTTACTAAAGCAACACAATAGCTATAGTCGAATTATTACCGTTGATATGTTCGAATGTATAACACTTACTAATTTAGGTCTTTACAATGAATCTAAAGAAAAATTATTAAAGATATTATCTTCGGCAAACAACGATTACTTAAGTTACAGAACAGACCAAATTTATCATAATCTAGCTTGGAATGCTTTGTTAAAGTAAAATTATGATGAATGTATAAAATACACAAACTTGGCAATCGAAAACAAAAAGATCCATCTTGTGATTTATGTTATTTCATACCTATTCATATTACAAACAGAATGAGTATCTAAAATGTTTAGATTATATAGAATCTCATTTAGAATATGCAGACGATTTTTACAAGCCTTTTTTGCAAGCTATAAGTGCTCGTATTCAAAAAACAAAATGTTGATTTTGAAAAAATATCATTTTGTATTATCAGTCACTCTTGCAGAACAATGTATACGAAGATATTCCACTTATTCAAAATTTTATTTTTGGATTACTATACAGAAACCAACAATAAAGATATGATGATCAAAATCCTTATTGACATCAAATCATTTAACGATAAAGATTTAACATTAAAAAAGCTCTACACTCTTTACCACTTCACAAAGTTAAGAAAATCGCACTTATTTATCATTAATTAAAAGCTTGGGTAAATCCTTATTTACTCAAGCTCTTTGTTATCTAAATTCCTTTTCTGTTCTAACTGTTTATTATACTCTCTATAATCTTTAATGAACGTTTTCTTATATAGTCTAGGCTCTTGATCTGACTTCTTAATACTTTAATATCCGACGTTAGTGCTTTTGCTTCTTTGGATAGTAATGAAAATTGAAATATATGAATTATGCACATTAGCAGACTATTTTTTAATGTATCTACTGATTATATACTTGGTAGAACTGAAAACAAGGCTACACCAGATACTACAAGTGCTTTTGAATCACTGCTGGTAGAGAACTATAGTTCTTTAACAGAACTGATGAAATTTAAATTTAGACAGAAAAACGCAATTTAATCTTAAAAACAAGCATAATCATAACTTTGTAAACTTAATTAATCTTTTAAACAAATAACTAACATTACTGCCATGTATTTGTAACTTAATATCATTATTGTGACAATGAGGGATAATCTTATGCCATTTGTCAAGCAAATTCCAAAGTCACAACATAAAATAAATAATATTGGTGGATTTTTTTTCGAAACTACAGAATAAATGACGGTCTATCTTTAGCATATGTTGCAGATTCAATTCGGATGAACAAAGGTTTCTTAAGCGATCTAGAAAATGGGAAGAGAAATTTTCCAAATGGAACTATACAACAATTAAGTAATTTCTATGATATTTCATTCGATGAAAATCAACAACTGTATGATGAAGCATGTGATATTCTTAACGAAGCCTTTAAAAGCTTTATTTTTTTGCTAACCAGACAGAAGAATCCGATATTTTAAAAAAGCAGTGGAAAATACTAATATCTATGAAAATTCTAGTGCTTATTTTGTTTTTAAAATCATAGAATTACACTATCATATGCGTATTAGCAATAATAATACACAAATAGAATATATTAGAGAATTAGTCGAATCAAATTTAGACGCATTATCACTAGCTAACATATCCATCTTTTTTGTTTGCTAGGCATATACTACAAGCGAAAAAGTGTTTCCATTTTCATTGCTGAAAATTACTTAAACAAATCTTTAGAACTGTCTTCAAGTAATTCTAAAGTATATGCATATTCTCTTTTCAACTAATCAGTTTATACGCTCGTACTAATCGTGTTGCTTTTAGCTTATTCATATTGTGAAAAAGCTAGAAATATCTTTAATCGGCTAAATAACTATACTACTCTGTTCTACATTGATTTTTCACAATGCAATTGCTTAATTAGTATGGGATTATATGATTTTTGCAACAGCTAAATTAAAGGAATTATTAAGTGATATCAATCAATCAAACAAAGAACATGTTCCAAAAAATACACCACAGTCTAGCTTGGTGCTATCTATTAAACTGTCAATACAGTGAATGTATAAAATACACAAACTTGGTAATCGAAAACAAAGATCCATCTTGTGATTTATGTTATTTCATACCCTATTCATATTACAAACAGAATGAGTATCTAAAATGTTTAGATTATATAGAATCTCATTTAGAATATGCAGACGATTTTACAAGCCTTTTTTGCAAGCTATAAGTGCTCGTATTCAAAAACAAAATGTTGATTTTGAAAAAATATCATTTTGTATTATCAGTCACTCTTGCAGAACAATGTATACGAAGATATTCCACTTATTCAAAATTTTATTTTGGATTACTATACAGAAACCAACAATAAAGATATGATGATCAAAATCCTTATTGACATCAAATCATTTAACGATAAAGATTTAACATTAAAAAGTTCTACACTCTTTGTTGATTCATCAAGTTAAGAAAAATCGCACTTATTTATCATTAATTAAAAGCTTGGGTAAATCCTTATTTACTCAAGCTCTTTGTTTATCTAAATTCCTTTTCTGTTCTAACTGTTTATTATACTCTCTATACTTTTATGAATGTTTTTCTTATATAGTCTAGGCTCTTGATCTGACTTCTTAATACTTTAATATTCGGCGTTAATGCTTTTGCTTCTTTGGATAGTTTTGCCTTGGCAATTAGATCCTTTTCTTTGTAGGATTTGGAATACAAATACTTTTTGAGCCAGTAATCCATTCATCTGTTTATCTAGTAAGTCATCCATACAACATATACATTATATGGTCATTTACACAATTACTTCCTGTATTATTTTATATTCCAAATCTTTTACGTATATTTTGTACTTATTTTGGAGTCACTGTGAGTACATATTGAGTACAAGCTTTTTGCTTTCTGTTTTCTATCACTCTTACCAGTTAAGAATGGATTTGCATCAAACTAATATAAATAAAATATGCAATGATTAAAAATTATCAAAGGTCCGTTGTTTAAAGATAGATTATATTTCTTTTGGCCAAAATAGAAGTTATAAATAATAGACTTAAACAAATGATTCCGGAGAAGGAACACTGAAAGAAATTGTTCAAAAAGATTGGTTTTCAAATCTACAAAACAGAAGAAATGATGCAATTGATTGAATATATGCGGAATATAATGATGATGCTGAAGAAGAACAGCTGAATTTTTATGGTTTTGATATGCAGAGAATTAGATATTCTTTTGATGCGTTGAAAAAAAGAATGTATTGCTGAAGGCGTTGATTTATCATTTTTGGATAATTTCATCATAGATGGTCAATGGAATCAAAATTATAGTTATGAAGAGAAAAAGATTTACTGATGGAAGCTTATTAAGAGATCAGTATATGGCTGAAAATGTTTCTTGGATTTTGCAAAAGGAGCGCAAAGAGGGAATGATTGTATTTTCATCAGTGGGCATAATGAACATGTTGCAAAATGGGGAAGTTATGACTCTATGGGGAAACTGTTATCAAATCAATATAGATATTATGTGATTGGAGCAAACTTCTATAAGACAAGATGCAATTTACCTGAAGGAAATCATAAACGTACCATACAGACATTTTATTCTCTTGATCCACTTGCAAAAAAAAACAGCGAAATTAGCCGGCTTTAAAATGTGCTGGATTGATTTTTCTTCTCTTGAAGAAGGTACAGAAATTAAAAAAGGCATGCAGATGCATATACCTTTTATGGGAACGCTAGGAGAAAGCTACTCTATCATGAATCGCTTCCTGCCTCCTAGCTATCGCATGTTTCAGCCACCCACAACGCTTTATGACAGTATGATTTATGTCTCAAATGCATCACCAACAAAGATTATTGAATGCTTATTGATTTACATGTTACAAAGGAACTATAATAAGCATGTTGAAAAATGGGGAGCTGAGTGGCTGAGAGTAGGTTCGACCTTGACCCTGAAACCTGATTTGGATAATGCCAACGTAGGGATGATATCTTTATTGTATGTTAGCTGCAGATTAGGTTTTTCTGTAGCTTTTTGTTTTTTGATCAGAATATGGCGGCAAATTGGGGGCACCACCTTATGTCGCATTAAAAAAGTAATGCAGGAAGGAGATAGAAAATGAAAACAGCATTAACAATCGCTGGAAGTGATTCCAGTGGAGGCGCTGGTATCCAGGCGGATATCAAAACAATGTGTGCTAACCATGTATTTTGCGACAAGTGCAATTACGGCATTAACTGCTCAAAATACTTTGGGAGTTACAGGTATTATGGATGTAACACCTGAATTTTTAAGGGGGACAGCTAGATGCAGTCTTTACAGATATTTATCCGGATGCTGTGAAGATTGGAATGGTTTCTAGTTCTGATCTGATTCGTATGATTGCTTCAAAACTGCAGGAATATAAGGCAGCTAATATTGTTGTGGATCCGGTGATGGTCGCAACAAGCGGCGCAAAACTTCTTAGTGATGATGCAATTGAAACATTGAAAAAAGGAATTGTTGCCTTTAGCAACAGTCATTACACCAAATATTCCAGAAGCAGAAGTTCTAGCGGATATGAAGATTGCAAATGAAGAAGAAATGATTATCGCTGCTGAAAAAATTTCTAAGAAATTTGGATGTGCAATTCTGGTAAAGGGGGGCATCAAATCAATGATGCAAATGATCTGTTGTATAGAGATGACGCATATACATGGTTTCATGGAAAACGTATTAACAACTCTAATACACATGGAACAGGATGTACATTATCCAGTGCTATCGCATCCAATCTTGCAAAGGGATATGATTTGGATACATCCGTAAAACGTGCAAAGGATTATATTTCCGGAGCATTGAATGCAATGCTTGATCTTGGTAAGGGATCTGGACCAATGGATCATTCATTCGCAATTGATAATGAATATGCAAAGGAGAATGTTCAATGAAGAAAACTTCTTTGTTTGAAAATGCATTGATCTGGTTTGGTGCAGGTGTTTCTATTGCAGAAATACTGACAGGTACATATCTTGCACCTTTAGGATTGAAAAATGGTATTTTAGCCATTGTGGCTGGACATGTCATTGGCTGTATCTTATTGTTCCTGGCTGGTGTTATTGGTGGGGAAAAATGCGCTTAAGTGCGATGGATTCTACAAAGATGAGCTTTGGACAGAAAGGTTGTCTTTTGTTTGCAGCATTAAATGTACTGCAGCTTGTTGGATGGACAGCAATCATGATTTATGATGGTGCACTTGCGGCAGATGGTATTATGCATACAGGTGCATGGATCTGGTGTTTGATTATTGGTATCTTGATTCTTGTATGGATTGGTGTTGGTATTACAAACCTTGGAAAAATCAATACAGTTGCGATGGTTGCTTTATTTGTTTTGACTTTAATGCTTAGCAAATTTATCTTCTTTGATGGAAACAGTGCAGTTGTATGTACAGAAGCAATGACGTTTGGTGCAGGTGTTGAACTTGCAATTGCGATGCCTTTGAGCTGGTCGCCTTTGATCAGTGACTATACACGTGAAGCGGAAGATCCTGTGAAGGCTAGTTTAGTTAGTAGTATTGTGTATGGAATCGTTAGCTGCTGGATGTATTTGATTGGTTTAGGTGCGGCTTTATTTACAGGAGAATATGATATTGCACAGATCATGTTGAAAGCAGGTTTGGGTATTGCGGGATTATTGATCATTGTATTCTCTACAGTTACAACAACATTCCTGGATGCTTATTCTGCAGGTATTTCTAATGAATCTATCGTGCCAAAGTGGAATGGGGGAAAACACGTAGCAATGGTTGTAACTGTTGTTGGTACAATTGGCAAGAATTGTATATCCAATGGATAATATTACTGATTTCCTGTATTTGATTGGTTCTGTATTTGCTCCCTATGATTGCAATCCAGATTGCTGATTTCTTTATTCTAAAGAATGATAAAAGAAATGTAGAATTTGATGTACTGAATCTTGTATTATGGCTTGTCGGATTTGTTGTGTATCGCTGTTTTATGCAGATTGATACACCTGTTGGAAATACAATTCCGTGTATGATCATTACAATTCTGTTAAGTGTTGTAATTCACAAGATTATCAAAAAAGAACAATTAAAATATAGATTTATGAAAAAATGAAAAAGGATGGAATGGAATTCTTGAAAATGGACTTTATTCGATCCTTTTTATATCGACGGTACATATTTGCTTCAGTATAGTTGAAGTATCAAAGGCAATGACGAAGAGCGCTGTTTTGCTAAGAAACTAATAAGAGAGTCCGACATTTGGTGAAAGCGGATAGTGGAAACAAAATCAGTAAATCACTTCTGAGCTTGTGTGCTGAAATATAGTAAGTATACACTTAATAAATCACGTTACAGGTTTCGGACTTGTTGGAGTCTAGTAGAGTGGCATAGTTTTCTATGCAAATTGAGTGATACCGCGGATATCAGATTCGTCTCATGTTTTGGGATGAATCTTTTTTTGTGCTAGAGGAAAAAAAGAAATGAAATTAAACAAAAAGAATATAGTGGTTATCCGTTTTATGTTGTTCTCACTGTTCTTTGGAGCTGGAAATTTAATCTTTTCCACCATTCTTAGGACAAAATGCAGGGGAACATACGTTTACTGCGATATTGATTTATCTTTCTATTGGACCTGGTCTAAGTATTCCGCGTGCAGCTTCTGTTCCGTTTGAAATGACAGTTTCACCATATTTGCCAAACGCTGCAAATCATACGCTATGGATGGTTTTTATACTCTGCTCTTTTCTTTCTTGTTGCGTTATGGCTGTGTTTGAATCCTGGTAAACTTGTATAGCGTATTGGAAGATGAAAATGATGATGAAATGCTTGAATTAACACTAAAAACGATACTTGCGATGCGAAAAAAAGGAAAGACAGAAGTTTATCCTGTATAAACAAGCTCTCACGAAAGCCTTATTTTAAAGGCTTTTTTAATGTTTTTACGAACCTGTAAGCCGTGGTTAACCTCCGTTTAACAAGTTGGGCTATTTTTAACCAAAATCACCCTATTTTGACTCAAAAAAGTAGTCAATTTTCGTGATTTTTGCCTGAATTTTTGAAAAAGCGTCAATTTTGGACCCTTATGAAATCCTTTTTAGTTAAGGCCCCAAATACAAAAATACGTTTTCAAAATGTTTTCAGGACCACTTGAGACATTAAAAAAAAAGCCCTTGAATAAATGACTTTTTTAACTTTTGATATTATTCAAACTCGATTTTGTATACTTTTAAATTCATGCAACACATACATTATATGCAGGGTTATTTATACAAATATTTCCTGTATTATTTTATATCCCAAATCTTTTTTACGTATATTCTGCACTCATTTTGGAGTCACTGTGAGTACATATTGAGTACAAGCATTTTAATATCTAGCACTATCATCATTAAAGAATGGGAATGAATCAGCCTAACACAATAAAATATGCAATGGTCAAAAAAAATTATCAAAGATCCGTTGTTTAAAGAAAAATCATATTTTTTTTGGCCAAAATAGAAGTTATAAATAATAAACTTAAACAAATGATTCCGCAACACAAAAAATGTTGTAGAAAATCCATATATATCAGAAAAATGTCCAACCAATGGAGAAATAAGCATGCCTGTTACAGCAATCAATAAACTACGTAAAGAAAGAATCGTCCCACGATTTGTATCTTCTATACTTTTTTGGAGACATGAATTGTATGAAATATTATTAATGCTCATTAAACTTGCACAACAAACATAAAGTAGCCAGGATAATAATATATGTCCTTGAAAAAATAGACATTATTATAAATAAAGCAACTATAATAAAAAAGGCAGTTTTCTAACACTAAAAGTCATATCCTAGTTTAGAATTAATTTTTTTGAGCACAAATTCCAAATACCGATTGTGAGAACATTACACAACTGAACATAAAACCAATTACGTTTTCAGTGATGTTATGTGACTTTAGTAATACAGAATAATAATCCTCATAAGGAAGGAAGCATATTGCTAAAATTGCAGGTAACAGAATCAAATATATAACTTTGTAATTTAAAAAATCAAAACCACGAAAAAATTGAAAACACTCTTTACATTCTTTTTTATCTGATTGTTATTGAACATCCGTGTTTCTTTAAATATAAATATAAAAAATAAAGCATATGATTTGTATAGCGATATCAAAGTAGAATACAGTAGCATAGCTATATCTAGCCAAAAAGCCACCAATCATACTAGACAATCCGATACTACAATAGAACAATATTTTATCGATGCCCATATAGTAATCCATTTTATCTGGACAACATTTTAAAATAGACTCACTAAAAATACAGTCAGCAGTTCCGGATAAAAACGCAAAAGAGATTCCTCGAATGATAGAAATCAATAAAAAGGAGTTATATGAACGTGTAATAAGAGTAGAGATCAAAAAAAAGCAATTAGTGAAACCTGTCCAATATAAGCACATGTTTTTCTACCATATTTATCAGAAAAAACACCACTTGGAACTTCAAAAAATAAGTTTTGAAATCTGATACACTGAAATAATAAATCCAATTTGGGTTAAAGACATATTTTGTTGCTTTAGAAAAAGCGCATAAATAAAGCTTAATGGTGATAAATTCGTTAAAAAATCAAAGACTAAGAATAAATATATATTTCTTTTATACTCCATATGCATTTTCCTCCAATAAATTCTTTATAAACAACTCTATTAGGTTAATAATTTCTTTTTGGCTTGATTGATTGTTTTCAATGGCAACCACTACCACATGTTGGTTTAAGTAACATGATTTACATATATAATCATTCGTATAATATGCTACTTCAGCATTCTATCAATTATTTTAACTGTTAATATTTTTAAAACATTTTCCAATAACAATCTTATTTATACACGTTTTAAATCATTATTTCAAGAATATTTTCCTTATTTATGCTTTTTAAATTATTTTCAAATTAGTAAAAAAAAGCGCTAATAGCATAAAATTAATAATATCTTTCAATTTTATAAGTATTAAAAATGACTTTTTTGCTTATCACAAACGACTCTTTTGAACATTTCAAAAAAACAATAGTTTTTCATTGATAGTAAAATATTGAAATTCAATTTTTTGAAGAGCGGATCTATGATAAAATCGAATATATATTATAAATGTTTTTTGGAGATGAATGTATATGGTAAATTACGGTAAATATATAAAAAAATCAATCGATATCTACAGAAAAAATCAATATCAGAATTATGTGATGGAATATGTACACCTTCAACATTGAGTAAAATAAGAAAACAACAAAAAAGTAATATTAATCCTAAAATTATAAATCAGATATTAGAAAGATTGAGCAATATCAATATTGATATTTTAGAAGCAAATACAAATCGTCTTAAGCCTTTAACAGAGTTATTTATACAAAGACTTATGTTAAATTTGGATAGATCAGATTTAATGGCAAAAATAGAGGAGGAGCAATATAATTATCTTCATTCAGAATATATTCTCTTTCTTTTATATTACGAAACTCTTTTCTAACTTTGATTTATATCATATAAATAATAAAGATATTGATGAGGAAACCTTAGATTTGATAAGCGAAGTGATTGAGTTTGGGGATTTTAACGAGTTATATTTTTATAATTTATTAAAGATTATAAGATACAAGAATACCAATAATAGACTCAGAGATTTCAAAAAAATTATTGATGGAGACAGATACGGATGGTTGAACTATTTTTATTGTGATACCTTATTTCATAGTGGGAACATAAACGAAGCTTATATGGGCACAAAGAAATGTTATGAATTGGCCTGTGAAAACTGTAACATTAATCTAATGTATGGCTGTCTTCTTCTCTTGGGACTATGCTCTTTGGAATTAAGCAATTCTAATGAGTCTGTAAAGTATTTTAAAAAAACTTGAAAATCTTGCTCCATTTATGAAATATGATATTAATTTTGTCATCAATTATAACTTGGGAGCAACTATGCTCGAAAAGAAAAATATAGAAAAAGCAAAATATTATCTAGAAGCATTAGAAGCAAATAAGTACGCTTTTTCGATTAGCTCTTTTTTTGTAGTTCATAAACTTGGATATTTATATACCGAATTAAAAGAATATGAAAAAGCAAATTATTATATTAATTGGATAAATGAATTCGTCTCAAAGCAAGATAGTAAAATATCAAATCTTTTAAAGAAGATATCAGATTCATTGACTATTAAGTTAAAAGATCCTAATTATTTATGTAATAAAAAATACCAAGAAGATATTGAATTTATTTTTCAAAATAGCCAAAGTATATTTTCATATGGATTTCAGAAATTTTATCTAGCTGATCTAGAGGAAGTATATTTAATTCAAAGGAGATATAAGGAGCTTTATTACATATATAAAAACAGATAAACATTATATGTATGCATCATAAACAATTGTTGTTAAAAAAAGAAAAACAATCATTATGTTGCCGCCTATTTTGATTCAATTGAAAGTCTAGAATGTGAAACAAGTATTGCTCTAACCGAAAAAGAATACAAAAAATCCATTCATAATGTCTATATGTTTTATATCAATGAATAGGATGAAACCTACAATGATTTAGATATTTGTGATGGCACAACACGGTCTATTGCAATCAAACAAGGTCGATCTAAGCGAAAATGGAGTGGTATTAACAAGTATCCACCACTATGGAATCGATTCAGAAAAGCTATTAATAGTTTAGACTTACCTGAACTTCGATAAGCATTAGCAACTTGCTAGTGCTTTTCTTTTATCCATTTTAAAAAGGGTTAGATATGATGTTACAAGTCGAACGAACGCTCATAAATAAAATTTGCGAAGGTGGAACCAGGTTCGCGAGGGGGTAGAGCAGGGTTCGCGAGGGGTAGAACAGGGTTCGCGAGGGTAAAACGGAGTAGTATTTTGTATGTTTAAAATGATAAAATATCTATATAATTGTAAAGAAGGTGTTCATATTGTTACCAGAAGCCCTAACATTAGACTATTTAACAAACGAAGAAGAAGGTCAATATCTTGACAGAAAGAGCGCTAGAATCAAACCTATAGATATTGCAAGGCATATAGTTGCATTTGCAAATGCAAATGGAGGTGTTTTTATTGAATCGAAGATGATGGACAAATAACTGGATTCCATAATAATGATTCGAAATCAATCAACGATTTCTTAGAAATACCTTATTCTTCTTGTAAAGGAAGAATAAAAATCGAGCATGAAATCCGTAAAGTAACTGTAAATTCTAAAAAAAAAGATTCTATACTACTTTTATTCATTGAACCAAGTGATAATGCTGTAATCAAAACAAGTGATGATAAAGTTTATCTTCGTGTTGGTGATAAATCTAAACTTTTAAATCATGAGCAAGTAACTCAACTTGAATACGATAAAGGTGAACGAGTATTTGAGGATATCGTTGTTGAAGATTCTTCTATGGAAGATGTAGATTTACAATTACTTCAGCAATATAAAGAAAAATTAGGAACCTCATTATCTTATGAAGAAATCCTTGATGCAAGAGGTTTATTAAAAAGAGGACATTTAACAAATGCAGGAATTCTTCTGTTTGCCAAATATCCAACGAAGTTTCTTCCAAATGCAAGATTACGATTATTAAAATTTGATGGCACACGTTTTGAAACAGGAAGAAGATTGAATATTGTTAAAGAAATCAATTATGAATATGCAATTCCAAAAATAATTCAGGAAGTCAAAACTGCCATAAATTTACAATTACGCGAATTTCAATATCTTGATGAAAATGGAGTTTTCAAAATTATTCCTGAATATCCTGAATTTGCATGGTTTGAAGGAATTGTTAACAGTTTAACTCATCGTAATTATTCCATTATAGGTGATCATATCAGAGTCTCTCTTTATGATGATCGCCTGGAAATATTTAGTCCGGGGCATCTTCCAAATATCGTAACTTTAGATAACATGTTAAATACACGATATTCTAGAAATCCTAGAATTGCACGAGTGTTAAGTGAATTTGGATGGGTAAAAGAATTAAATGAAGGTGTCAAAAGAATTTATGATGAGATGCAAATGTTCTTCCTAAAAAGAGCCAACATATACTGAGCCTAATGGAAATTCAGTGTTACTGGTATTAGAAAATAGTATTACCTCTAGACAATTACGAACAAACGATAAACTATCCTCTATTTTTAGACAAGAAATACTAGAAAGTTTAAATGAATTCGAAACAACCATCATTCAATATCTAGCAAATAACAAATCAATTACAATAAAAAAAGTAAAAGAAATGTTCGGCAAAGGAGATACTTTTTCTAGAAAACAACTAAAACATTTACAAGAATTATCTTTAATTGAATGGCACGGAAGCAATAAAAGTGATCCAACCCAGTATTATTCCTTGAGGAAAGATGTATAAAATAGAAAATTATTCCTAATCAGATTTACAGAAAAGCATTAGCACTTGCTAGTGCTTCAGACTGTTGACAAAGGGATTGTCGATAATCTTTTTAAAATCTGATAGGATATTTGTGGCAGAAGCGTACTTCATAAACACAAAAATTGTCGCCGTTTCTGCCTTTTATTATGCTTAAAATAATATAATTATAGTGGGAGTGCGAAGGTGCAATTGACAGCTAATTAGGTGCACCCCTAGTGATCATACTGGTTTAAGGTGACACTCAAGTCGGTTCAACATAACGGATAATCGGTGTAATATAACTCCTGCAAGTGAAAACATCAACCATCTTGTTGTCTTCATTTGCAGGTTTTTATTTATATCGTATGCTCAATTACACTCCATACTTTTGAATAGAATGAATGCAATCCGCTCCTTTATCATTCCAGTCAATATCATCTTCATCATCAAACCAGAACCATTTCTCAATTACTTTAAGAAACCATTTTGTTTTAGGTAGATTACATTTCAATATACTAAACGCATTAAATCAACTTTCATCGGATGCTATATATGTTCCTTGTTGATTTGTATATACACCATATTCATTCATGACTTTATCAATTACACGAAAACATTGTTCTTTAGTTAAATTATTATGTTTCAATTTATCTTCATTAAATTCAAAATACATCATCATAAGCTTTTTAAGATAATTCTATTTTATCATGGATCAGCTGGCATATATTTGAACAAGAGAAACAATAAAATGAGTACCTTTTCGTACCTTTTTGCGTACCTCAAGGCATTAAAAAAGCTAGAATGTGCTTTATATAAAGGCACTTCTAGCGTTTATTCTTTATTCAAACTCCAGACAGACAGTACGGAGTATAAAAGCAAAATCGTTGATTTTAAGCCATTTTTAGGCAATATAAGTAACTATAAAACCATATAAAAATATTAAAAAATGCAATTTTAATGCAATGAGGTGCAGTCAAAATTATCTGATTTGTACCCAATCCCAAATCTCAATATCGACTATTTAGTTAAAGGCGTTCAATAAATGAGCGTCTTTTTTCATACCAAAAATCGAAAGGAGAAAGAAGACATATGAATAAGCTAGTAAAGCGATTGCTGACAGGAACGCTTGCTTTTGCAACCATTCTCACGGCATTACCAGTGACGGCGGTTCATGCTTCCGGCAATCAATACTGGACAGAATCAGCAGAACGTGTCGGCTACATTGAACAAATTATGAATGACGGTTCTATTAAATCCACGTTCCATGAGGGACACATGAAAGTTGAGGGCGAAACTGCCTACTGCGTGGATATCAACACCAGTTTTAAAGAATGGATATAAAACACGTTCTGACGCAAGTACACGTATGAGTAGTGATCAGATTGCGGACGTTGCTCTTTCCTTAGAATACGTCAAGCAATATACCGCTTCTCATACGAACTTAAATTACAAACAGGGATACTTGCTGGAACAGTGTGTTGTCTGGCAGAGATTGAGTGAACAGCTCGGCTGGCAGTGCGATAACGTCAGAGCTTCCTATAATGAAATATCACAGGCAGTACAGAATGAAGTGTACGCTGGTGCGAAAGCATTTGTGAAAGCAAACAAAAGGACGCTATGAATGTGGCGGTTACATCTACACTGGCGAAGGACAGGACATCGGACAGTTCTGGGCGAAGTTAAATGTGGGAAATGCAAAAGTCAAAAAAGACTTCTTCCAATCCCACGGTCACAGATGGCAACGCCAATTATTCCTTTGAGGGTGCGACATTTGGTGTCTATTCTGATAAGAGCTGTAAACAGCCAGCTTGCCACACTTACTGCCGATGGAAACGGCGATACCAAAGAAGTTGAGGTAAAAGCCGGAACAGTTTACATCAAAAGAGCTTTCTGCTCCAAAGGGTTACAAGCTGGATTCTACTGACCATGCCTTAAATGTGGAAGTTGGAAAAACAGCGACATTAACTGTTGCTGACACTCCAAAGGTCACAGAGACTTTGATTGATTTATTCAAAATTGACATGGAAACAGGAAAATCTACTCCACAGGGAACTGCTTCTTTAGAGGGTGCAGAGTTCACATGGAGCTATTATGACGGTTACTACAATGCATACAATCTTCCTAAAAAGGCTACCCCGTACATGGACAACGAAAACCGTTGCCGAAAAAAGACAGTGACGGAACTATCCATTATGTATCCAGACTTGCCGACAGCTACAAAGTATCCGGCGACAGCTTCTATACACAGGACGGTAAAAATGTACTGCCACTTGGTACACTTACTGTCACAGAAACAAAAAAGCACCAAACGGTTATCTGTTAGATGGTGCATATATGCAGGCTGACGGAAGTTCCGAACAGATTAAGGGGACATACCTTACACAGATTTCCGAAGATGGCGAACTTGCTGTGCTTTCTGGAAGCAACCAGTATTCCGTATCTGACAAGGTTATCCGTGGCGGTGTGAAAAATCCAGAAACGTGACCTTGAAACAAAAAAAGATACCAAAGCACAGGGAAGTGACCTTACAGTACACAGAATTTAATATCATTTCCTTAAATGACAGTCCTGTACTGGTTGAGGGAAAATTATACAGCAAGAATGAAACGGTCAAGAAGATTCAGACAGGAATTGACGGAATTGCTTCTACTTCTGCTGATTTACTCCCCTTACGGAAATTACAGATTAGAAGAAAGCAAAGCACCAGAGGGCTATTTGACAGATGGTGCAAAAGCAATCGACTTTTCTATCACAGAAGATGGAAAAAATCGTGGACTTGACCGACAAATCCCACTCTGTCTACAACCAGATTAAGCGTGGCGATATTGAGGGTGTAAAAATCGGTGCAGGTACACACAAACGTCTTGCAGGTGTTCCGTTTAGAATTACAAGCAAGACAACGGAGAATCCCATATTGTAGTCACGGACAAAAACGGGCAGTTCTCCACTGCTTCAAGCTGGGCTTCCCACAAGGTCAATACCAATGCCGGAAAATCCAGTGAGGACGGTGTATGGTTTGGTACTTCTGAACCAGACGACAGCAAAGGTGCATTACTTTATGATACCTATGTGATTGAGGAATTAAAGTGTGATTCCAACGCGGGATTTAAGCTGATTCCAGCTTTTGAGGTAGTCGTATCCAGAAATAAAGTGACTGTAGATTTAGGGACACTGACTGATGAATACGAAAAAGAAATCACAATCCATACCACAGCTACCGACAAGAAAACAGGCGAAAAAATGATTGTTGCCGGAAAGGACATCAAGATCGTGGACAAGGTCACACTTGATGGATTGGAAACAGGCAGAAAATATAAACTTTCCGGCTGGCAAATGTTAAAGGAAGAAAACGCCGAACTTCTGATTGACGGGAAACGTGTAGACAGTGATTACACTTTCACTGCTGACAGCGAAAAAATGACGGTTGAGATTACTTACAGTTTTGATGGTTCAGCTCTTGGCGGTCAGAATCTTGTTACCTTTGAGGAATTGTACGATATAAGCAATCCGAAAGAGCCTGTCAAGGTTGCCGAAAATAAAGACATCAACTATGATGGACAGACTGTTCTTATCACAGAACGTATCATCAAAATCCATACGACCGCTACGGACAAGAACGGCAAGAAAGAAATCGAAGCCGGAAAAGATGTAACGATTGTGGATAAAGTCACATTAGATGGGCTGGAAGTTGGAACAAAATACAAACTTTCCGGCTGGCAGATGTTAAAAGAGGAAAATGCCGAACTTCTGATTGCTGGAAAGAAAGTATCCAATGATTATGAGTTCACAGCCGACAGTGAAAAAATGACGGTTGAGATTGCATTTACTTTTTGATGGTTCTTCTCTTGGTGGAAAGAGCCTTGTCACATTTGAGGAATTATACGATATGACCAATCCAGACGAACCAAAGAAAGTGACAGAACATAAGGACATCACAGACGATGGACAGACTGTGACAATCAAAGAAGTGCCGGAAGTCCCAGACACACCGGATACACCATCTACGGTTAAGACAAGTGACAGCCCAAAAACAGGCGACAATACCAATATCTATGCTTACCTTGCCATGCTCGGTCTTTCCTGCGTAGGGCTTGGCGGTATGCTTTACTTCAAACGCCGTAGAAAGAAATCGTAAGGCGGTAACGTAGCGGTTGGCAGAGCGTTCAAGGTCGCCACCCTTTTTGCAACTTCACGCTCCCGTGAAGCTCTTGATTTACGGGAGCGGGAAGTCCACTAGGGGCGTGGGGGGAGTGTAGCTCCCCACAACATACAGCAGGAAAGAAACTAAAACAGAAAGAAAAGAGGTCAATCATTTATGGAATTAAGATTTGTCGTACCAAACATGGAAAAGACATTCGGAAACTTGGAGTTTGCCGGAGAAAATACTACGGAACAACAGAGAATCAACGGGCGTATGGCTGTCATTACCAGGAGCTACAACCTGTATTCCGATGTGCAGAGAGCCGATGATGTAGTTGTGACACTTCCTGCCAAAGCTGGCGAAAAACATTTCTCGCCGGAGCAGAAAGTAAAACTTATCAACCCACGTATTACTACCGATGGCTATAAAATCGGGGAACGTGGATTTGTCAATTATATCCTGCTTGCAGACGATATGTTACCAGCAGAAAGTAAATAAGGGGGTATTCAGATTATGAGATTAGCAAATGGAATCGTTATTGATAAAGAAAAGACTTTCGGAGTGTTGAAGTTCTCCGCATTACGCCGTGAGGTTCATGTACAGAATGAAGATGGGACGGTCAGTGAAGAAATCAAGGAACGTACCTACGATTTGAAGTGCAACACACAGGGACGTATGATACAGGTATTCCGTTCCGGCGACTGTTCCGTTAAAGGACTATGACTACAACGCCGAAGTGGAACTTATCAATCCTGTTGCAGATACGGTAGCCAATGCGAATTACCGTGGTGCAGATGTGGACTGGTATGTAAAAGCAGACGATATTGTTTTGAAGAACAAAGGCACTCATGCCGGAAATCCACAGAACAATGCTCCACAGCAACCGCCGAAGAAATAAGAGGTGTTAGCGTATGACGTGGAAGAAGAAAGGTAACAGGATTCGTGCCAGTGACAAATCACTAGTCTATCATTTCTGTATCGGTTGGCTGTTGCTCCTGTTCGTTGAGGTGTTCCTGCTACTGAATCTGCGACAGCTCCTTGTTATAGACTGGAAAGATTTTAACCTGCTCCATGCCGGAATTACTTGGACTGCCTACAATTCCATTACGGTTCTGATAGCGACTGGTGTTTGTGCATTGGTCGCTTTCCTCTACTACCGTTACGGATATGACCGTATCAAGCGGTTGCTACACAGACAAAAGCTGGCTCGCATGGTGCTGGAAAATAAATGGTATGAAGCGGAGAACACCAAAGACAGCGTTTTTTTCACTGACCTGCAAAGCAGATCCAGAGAAAAAATCGTGTGGTTTCCGAAAATTTATTACCAGATGGAAAATGGATTGCTCCATATCCTGTGTGAAATCACAATGGGAAAATATCAAGAACAGCTTCTGTCCTTAGAGGACAAATTGGAATCGGGGCTGTACTGTGAGCTGACTGATAAGACAGTGCATGACGGCTATATCGAATACACCCTGCTCTATGATATGATAGCGAACCGTATTTCGATTGATGAAGTGATTGCCGAAAACGGCGGTCTGCGGTTAATGAAAAATCTGGTGTGGGAATATGATTCACTTCCCCATGCCCTTATCTGCGGTGGTACAGGTGGTGGAAAGACCTATTTTCTGCTGACCATCATTGAAGCCCTGCTTAGAACCAATGCGGATTTATACATTCTTGACCCGAAGAACGCTGACCTTGCGGACTTGGGAACGGTCATGGGGAAATGTCTATCACACGAAAGACGATATGATTGACTGCGTCAATGCCTTTTATGAGAGCATGGTCACACGCTCGGAAGAAATGAAAATGAACCCGAACTACCGAACAGGAGAAAAAACTATGCCTATCTTGGGCTTGCTCCACAGTTCCTTGTATTTGATGAGTATGTGGCGTTCTTGGAAATGCTCACAACAAAAAAGAAAGCACCGCCCTGTTAAGCCAGCTAAAGAAAATCGTCATGCTCGGCAGACAGGCTGGCTATTTTCTGATTGTGGCATGTCAGCGTCCAGACGCAAAGTATTTCGGGGACGGTATCAGAGATAACTTCAACTTCCGTGTGGGGCTTGGTCGCATGAGTGAACTCGGCTACGGTATGCTCTTTGGAAGTGATGTGAAAAAGCAGTTTTTCCAGAAACGAATCAAAGGGCGTGGATACTGTGATGTGGGAACAAGCGTCATAGGTCAGAATTTTACACTCCCCTTGTACCCAAAGGATATGATTTCTTAGGTACGATTGGAGAACTTGCACACATAAGGCAGGACGGACAGGTGGCGTGCGGAGTGAAAGCCACAGGTACGGACTAGCCTTGCTGGTGTGGCGGTAGCCACGCCAGCAGACAACAGCCCCTCGGTATCTAACAGAGGGGCACAAATCACAAGGAAATATACACAAAAGTTACCGATTCTTGGCTAAAATCAAGTGTTTGGTAGCTTTTTTTTACTGCTGTGACATCGGATAAAAAAATGTCACAGTTTTTTCGTAAAGGGGGTATCGCACTGAATGATACAGAGTGGATACAGGATTTTGCAGACAGGCGTTCGCAGTACGGTGTATCCCAGACGAAACTTGCGGTCATGGCTGGAATCAGCCGTGAACATTTAAGCCGTATCGAATCCGGCAAGGTGGCGGTCACAGAGGAAATGAAAGTAAAACTTTTGGAAGCTCTGGAAAAATTCAATCCAGGAAGCACCGCTTACCATGCTGTTTGATTATGTGAGGATACGGTTTCCGACACTGGATATTGGACACATCATTAAGGACATCTTACAGCTCAATATCCAGTACATGATACATGAGGACTTCGGGCATTACAGCTACACGGAACACTACTACATCGGAGATATTTTCGTATATACTTCTCCCGATGAAGAAAAAGGTGTCCTGCTGGAACTGAAAGGAAAAGGCTGTCGCCAGTTTGAAAGTTATCTGCTGGCACAGGAACGGAGCTGGTATGATTTCCTTATGGACGCTCTGGTGGACGGTGGTGTGATGAAACGTCTTGACCTTGCCATCAATGACCATACAGGAATGTTGGATATTCCAGAACTGACCGAAAAATGCCGGAATGAGGAATGTGTATCGGTGTTCCGTTCCTTTAAGTCCTATGCTTCCGGCGAACTGGTCAAGCATGAGGAACAGGACAAGGCTGGTATGGGCTATACACTTTATATCGGCTCATTGAAAAGTGAGGTGTACTTCTGTGTTTATGAAAAAAGCTATGAGCAGTACATCAAACTTGGGATTCCCATTGAGGAAGCACCGATAAAAAACAGATTTGAAATACGGTTAAAAAATGAACGTGCTTATTATGCTGTCCGTGACCTGCTGACTTACTATGACGCTGAACGGACGGCATTTTCTATTATCAACCGTTATGTACGCTTTGTGGATAAGGAAGCAGACAAGAAACGGAGCGACTGGAAATTATCTGTCCGCTGGGCGTGGTTCATCGGGGAAAACAGAGAGCCGTTAAAGCTCACGACCAAACCCGAACCCTACACACTGGACAGAACCCTACGCTGGATTCAACGGCAGGTTGACCCGACACTCAAAATGCTGGAAACAATCACAGCGAAAACAGGCATTGATTATCTGAAAGAAATCCGTAAATCCACAAAACTGACGGAAAAGCACTACAAGATAATCGAACAACAGACTACATCTACCGAAGATGTGATTTTGGAAAAGGAGAATTGAAAAATGCAACGATTATTATTTGACTTCCTGTTCTTCTCTTTAGGTGGAACAGTTGGCGTGATTGCCATGTGTATTTTGCAGGCTGGCAGACAGTCTGACAGAAAAATGATGGAACTGAAAGGAGAAAAGAAAGCATGAATTTTGGACAGAACCTTTATAACTGGTTTTTAAGCAACGCACAGAGCCTTGTGCTTATGGCGATTGTGGTTATCGGTATCTACTTGGGATTCAAACGTGAGTTTTCCAAACTCATCGGATTTTTGGTAGTTGCCTTAGTAGCAGTTGGTCTTGTATTCAATGCGTCCGGCGTAAAAGACGTATTGTTACAGTTATTCAATAAGATTATTGGAGCGTAAGCCTATGGAAGAATGTAGCGTATTGATAGAAAGCACCTTGCCAGCAGAGGATAAAACCTCTCGCTGGTTTGATTTACCCATTGATTATGAGCTGTTCCGTGACCTGCTCGGCGTGGAAGCTGACAGCAATGATTATCAAATCATTGATATGAAGCTCCCTTTTGCTGGCGACATTGTAAGGACAACTCCTGTCAGACGATTGAATAAGCTGTACTTTGCTTACACGGATTTATCGCCAGAAGTTCAGCAGGCATATAAAGAGTTGATTTCCTATTGTGGTGGTGTAGAGGATTTGTTGCAGAAATCAGAAGAATTTCTGTTTTATCCAGAGTGCCACAACATCATGGACGTTGCCCGTTACCGCTTGGAGCATAACATTGAATTTTCTGCTCTTTCCGAAAAAGGAAAGAAATACTTTAATCTGGAAGCCTACGCCCATGAACTGGAAGAAAAAGGACGTTATGCTGTCTGCAATAATGGAATGTTCAAACTTTGACAGGTGGTATTGCTTATGGCAGAAATGAAAGTATTTGTTATCAATCTTGATGAACAGGAAAAAGATACAGGCTGTGCATGGTTTACACTTCCCTGCAACATAGAAGCATTAAAACAATCCATTGGCTTACCGCCGGACAGTGACCGTTATCTTATCAGTGATTATGATTTTCCTTTTGAAATCCTGCAAGATACAGACCTTGACCTGTTAAACAATATCTGCCTTGCGATTTCGGAGAGTGAAATCCCACCCGAAGATATACCTGCAATTCAAAGAGAATGGTTTTCAAACCTGCAAGAGCTGGAAGCCGGACTTTGCAATATTACATACCATCGGAACTGTTCAGATATGGAAAAAACATCAGAACATTTCCTGTGTGTGCATGGCAGATTTTATGAATACAATGAGTGAAAGGAAGTGACCGTTTATGATTGATGATATGCAAGTCTATATAGCCAATCTTGGCAAGTACAATGAGGGAGAACTGGTCGGGGACTGGTTCTCTTTTCCGTTGGACGAAGAAGTGATTGCAGAACGTATCGGCTTAAATGCAGAGTACGAAGAATACGCAATCCATGATACGGACAACTTCCCGATGGAGATTAGCGAATACATTTCCATCGAAGAACTGAACCGTATCTATGAGCAGTTGGAAGAATTACCGGATTACCTGCTGGACGACTTGGACAGTTTTATATCCTGCTATGGAAGTCTGGAAGAACTGGTGGAACATAAGGACGACATCATTCTGTATTCCGGCTGTGAAACGATGACCGATTTAGCCTACTATCTGATTGATGAAGAACAGGCACTCGGAGAAATCCCGTCCTCTTTACAGAACTATATCGACTACGAAGCCTACGGGCGTGACCTCGATATAGAGGGGACATTTATTGCAACAAACGCTGGTATCTGTGAGGTACTGCGTTAAGGGCTGGCAGATCAGCACCGCCAATGGTGCTACTGTCAGCTTTTCTCTTTGGGGGGGCAGTCTGGGAAATCCGGCTGTCCCTGTTGTTAGGAAAATGAAGAAAGGAGCATTTACAAGTGAAGAAAATCCGAAGTTATACAAGTATCTGGAACGTGGAAAAGGTACTGTACGCCATCAATGATGTCAACCTGCCATTCCCTGTGACCTTTACCCAGATTACATGGTTCGTGCTGACGGAATTTATCATCATTCTGTTTGCAGATGTACCGCCACTTTCCATGATTGAGGGTGCGTTTTTGAAATATTTCGGGATTCCCGTTGCCCTCACATGGTTTATGTCACAGAAAACCTTTGACGGGAAAAAGCCATACAGTTACATCAAGACGATGGTTCTGTATGCCCTGCGTCCCAAAGTGACTTATGCCGGAAAAGCCGTGAACCTGCATAAGCAGAAATTTGAGGAAATTATCACGGCAGTAAGGAGTGTGACCTATGTTCCCGATTAAATATATCGACAATAACCTTGTCTGGAATAAGGACAATGAGGTGTTCGCCTACTATGAGCTGATACCGTACAATTATTCATTCTTATCCCCAGAACAGAAATACCTTGTGCATGACAGCTTCCGTCAGCTTATCGCACAGTCCCGTGAGGGAAAGATTCATGCGTTGCAGATTGCAACTGAAAGTTCAATCCGAAGCATACAGGAACAGTCAAAGAAGCTGGTCACTGGAAAGCTCCGTGAGGTAGCAATCCAAAAGATAGACGACCAGACCGAAGCCCTTGTATCCATGATAGGCGACAATCAAGTTGATTACCGTTTCTTTCTGGGATTCAAGCTTATGGTCACAGAGGACGAAGTCAATCTGAAGAACATCAAAAAAAAAATCGGTATTTCTGACATTCCGTGAGTTTTTTGAATGAGGTAAAGGCACACGCTGATGAATGACTTTGTTTCCATGAGCAATGATGAAATCAACCGTTATGCGAAGATGGAAAAACTGCTGGAAAACAAAATCTCCCGTAGATTCAAAATCCGCCGACTGGAAGCCAAAGATTTTGCCTATCTGATGGAACACCTCTACGGCAGGGACGGGATAGCTTATGAAGATTATGTGTATCCTCTGCCAAAAAAGAAAATTAAAAAGAGAAACACTGATTAAGTATTATGACCTTATCCCGTCCTACCCGTTGCGTGGTGGAAGAAAGCCAGCGATATTTGCGTCTGGAACATGAGGACAGCGAAAGTTATGTGTCCTACTTTACGGTCAATGCCATTGTCGGGGAGCTGGACTTCCCATCATCGGAAATCTTTTTATTTCCAGCAACAGCAGTTCACATTCCCTGTGGATACTTCCATGAATGTTGAGATTGTGGGAAATAAGAAAGCCTTAACCACTGTCCGTAATAAGAAAAAGGAATTAAAGGACTTGGATAATCACGCCTATCAAGCCGGAAACGAAACAAGTTCAAATGTGGTGGAAGCCTTGGACAGTGTCGATGAACTGGAAACAGATTTAGACCAGAGCAAGGAAAGTATGTATAAGTTAAGTTACGTCATACGGGTGTCTGCACCCGATCTTGACGAACTGAAACGCCGTTGTGATGAAGTCAAGGACTTTTACGATGATTTGAACGTGAAGCTGGTTCGCCCTGCCGGAGATATGATGGGACTGCATGGAGAGTTTCTTCCAGCCAGCAGGCGTTATATCAATGATTATATCCAGTATGTGAAATCCGATTTTTTAGCCGGACTTGGTTTCGGTGCTACCCAGATGTTGGGAGAAAATACAGGAATCTATATCGGATATTCCGTGGATACAGGAAGAAATGTCTACCTGCAACCGTCCCTTGCCAGTCAAGGGGTAAAAGGTACGGTCACAAATGCGTTGGCTTCTGCCTTTGTCGGTTCGCTTGGTGGTGAAAATCATTCTGTAATAACCTGCTGGTGTATTATTCCGTCCTGTTCGGGGGACAGGCAGTTATCCTAGACCCGAAAAGTGAGCGTGGGAACTGGAAAGAAACTCTGCCGGAGATTGCAGAGGAAATCAACATTGTAAACATTACCAGTGATTCCAGCAATCAAGGGCTGTTAGACCCGTATGTGATTATGAAAAAGATGTCAAGGACGCTGAAAGTCTTGCCATCGACATTCTGACATTCCTTACAGGAATTTCTTCAAGGGACGGCGAAAAGTTCCCTGTCCTTAGAAAAGCTGTCCGCACGGTATCCCAGAACACAAACCACGGGCTGTTGCAGGTCATTGAGGAACTGCGAAAAGAGGATACCGCCGTATCCCGTAACATTGCAGACCATATCGAAAGTTTTACTGACTATGATTTTGCACAGCTTTTGTTCTCGGACGGTTCAGTGGAAAATGCAATCAGTCTGGATAACCAGCTCAACATCATACAGGTTGCAGATTTGGTTCTGCCGGATAAGGATACCACCTTTGAGGAATACACGACCATTGAACTGTTGTCGGTATCCATCTTAATTGTTATCAGTACCTTTGCACTTGACTTCATTCACAGTGACCGAAGCATTTTTTAAAATCGTGGATTTGGACGAAGCATGAGCGTTCTTAAATGTGGCACAGGGCGAAACACTCTCAAATAAACTGGTGCGTGCTGGTAGAGCCATGAACGCCGGAGTCTATTTCGTGACACAATCCTCTGGGGGACGTATCGAAAGAAAGTCTGAAAAAATAACATCGGCTTAAAGTTTGCGTTCCGCTCCACAGATACCAATGAAATCAAGCAGACCTTAGAGTTTTTCGGGCTGGACAGTGAGGACGAAAATAACCAGAAACGGTTGAGGGATTTGGAGAACGGACAATGTTTAATGCAGGATTTATACGGGCGTGTCGGTGTGGTACAGATACACCCTGTCTTTGTAGAACTGCTCCATGCTTTTGATACCAGACCGCCGATAAAAAGTGAGGTGGATTTGGAATGATGAAATCTATCACAAAAGAAAAGGTATTCCATGTACTGAAACTGGTTCTGCTTTCCGTGACCGTCACACTGGTACTGCTGTCCCTGCTTGGGACGGTAGCTCATGCGTCTGGACTGGTCGATGATACGGTCAATGCAGACAACCTCTATTCAAAGTATCCGCTTTCCAACTATCAGCTTGATTTCTATGTGGACAATAGCTGGTCATGGCTTCCGTGGAACTGGCTAGACGGCATTGGGAAATCAGTGCAGTACGGGCTTTACTGTATCACAAATTTTGTCTGGACAATCAGCCTGTATCTTAGCAATGCCACAGGATATGTGGTGCAACAGGCGTATAAGCTGGACTTTATCAATGACATGGCAGACAGTATCGGGAAAAGTATCCAGACACTTGCCGGAGTGACCGAACATGGATTTTCCAGCAGTGGATTCTATGTGGGATTCCTGCTCATTATCATTCTGATTGTAGGTGTTTACACCGCCTATACAGGGCTTCTCAAACGGGAAACAAGCAAGGCACTTCACGCCGTTATCAACTTTGTAGTGGTATTCATCGTGTCTGCGTCCTTTATTGCTTATGCTCCCAATTATATCCAGAAAATCAATGATTTCAGTTCGGACATCAGCACCGCTTCTCTGGACTTGGGGACAAAAAAATCATGCTCCCCGATTCACAAAGCAAAGGCAAAGACAGCGTAGACCTTATCCGTGACAGCCTGTTTTCGATACAGGTAGAAAAACCGTGGCTGTTGTTGCAGTTCGGGAACAGCGATACCGAAGAAATCGGGACTGACCGTGTGGAAGCTCTGGTATCTGCCAGCCCGTCAGACGAGGATGGGGAAAAACAAGGGAAAACTGTTGTCAAAACAGAGATTGAGGATAACGACAATGACAACCTTACCATTCCACAGGTCGTCAACCGTCTTGGCATGGTGTTCTTCCTGCTCATTTTCAATCTCGGTATCACAATCTTTATCTTTCTGCTTACCGGCATGATGTTATTTTCCCAGATACTTTTATCATATATGCCATGTTTCTGCCTATCAGCTTCTTACTGTCCATGATACCGACTTATGAGAACATGGCAAAACAGGCAGTTGTCCGTGTGTTCAACGCCATTATGACAAGAGCCGGAATCACACTGATTGTGACCGTGGCATTTTTCGATTTCCAGTATGTTCTACAACATCTCCACGGACTACCCGTTCTTCATGGTGGCTTTTTTGCAGATAATCTGTTTTGCCGGAATCTACATGAAGCTCGGAGAACTAATGAGTATGTTCAGCCTTAATGCGAATGACAGCCAGCAGATAGGTCGTCGGATATTCCGTAGACCGATGGTGTTCATGCGACACAGGGCAAGACGTATGGAACACAGGATTGCAAGGGCTGTCGGTGCTGGAAGTGTTGCAGGTGCGGTGGCTGGTGCAAGTGTTGCCAGAGCCGGAAAATCAGCAACGAACCAACCGCCAAAGAAACGGGGAAAAAATACTTCTGCCAGCATGGGAAGCCGTGTCGGTTCTGCTGTGGGTGCTGTGATGGATACGAAAAATAAAATCCGTGACAGTGCTTCTTCTCTGAAAGAAAATGTGAAAGACCTGCCGACACAGGCTGGTTATACCGTCCATTCTGCCAAACAGAAGGCAAAGGATAATGTATCGGACTTTAAGCGTGGCGTTGTGGAAGAACGGGAAAACCGACAGGAACAGCGTACACAGAAACGCAACCTGCACACAGGGAAAATATCTCACAAAAAAAGCAGGAATTACAGAAAGCACAGGAAGCAAGGCAGACAGTTCATGCGAATGGATCAGCGACAGCCGGAGCTACCAGAAGCCATGAACGCCCTGTTGCCACACCTGTTCCAAAACCAGCACAGACCGATATAGTTACGAAGCCGGATATGAAACGTCCTGCTACTTCTCCTGTGATAAAAAATGCAGAAGTCAAGGCTGGAAAAGAAACCGTCCGAACCAATATCAGACAGGAACAGCAGGTTAAATCTGTTGCCAGAGCGAACCAGCCAAACGTAGCAGAATCCATCAGCAATCATAAGAAATCTACGGTACAGAAAACACAGGTCAACCAAAAACAAAATCGTAAGACTGTTACGAAGCAACCAGAGAAAGGACGGAAGAAATGAGATTAAAGCGTATCCTTATCATAGGTACGATATTTCCTGTCCTTTTCTCCATCGTCCTCTTTTTCGGGATACTGATTTCCGGCGAAGATGACGACAGTTCCAACAGTTATTCAACTGTCTACTCTGGCATGAACCTGTCAGCCGATGTCCTCAAACATCAGCCGATGGTAGAAAAATACGCCAGAGAAAACGGTATCTCGGAGTATGTGAATGTCCTGCTTGCCATCATACAGGTGGAAAGTGGCGGTACGGCTACCGATGTCATGCAGTCTAGTGAAAGTCTGGGACTACCGCCAAACTCCTTAAGTACAGAAGAATCCATTAAGCAGGGGTGTAAATATTTTGCGTCCCTGCTTTCTTCCTGTAAAGCCAAAGGCATGACGGACATTAACGTGGTCATTCAGTCTTATAACTATGGCGGTGGCTATGCAGACTATGTGGCAAAGAATGGGAAAAAGCACAGCTTCAACCTTGCGGAGAATTTCGCAAAGAATAAATCTGGCGGTACAAAAGTGACCTATACGAACCCGATAGCGGTCAGTAAAAATGGTGGCTGGCGTTATAACTACGGAAATATGTTCTATGTGGAGCTGGTCAACCAATATCTGAACATAAAACAGTTCAGTAACGAAACAGTACAGGCGGTTATGAATGAAGCGTTGAAGTATCAAGGCTGGAAATATGTCTATGGTGGCAGTAACCCGAACACCTCTTTTGACTGTTCTGGTCTTACCCAGTGGTGCTACGGAAAAGCCGGAATCAGCCTGCCACGAACCGCACAGGCACAGTATGACGCAACCCAGCATATCCCATTGTCACAGGCACAGGCTGGCGATTTGGTCTTTTTCCATTCCACCTACAATACCAGTGACTATGTTACCCATGTAGGAATCTATGTCGGAAACAATCAGATGTATCATGCCGGAAATCCAATCGGCTATACTGATTTGACCTCTGCCTACTGGCAACAGCACATCATTTGTGCCGGAAGAATCAAACAATAGAAAGGACTTGAAATATGTTTAAGAAGAAAGAAAAAACAGAGAAAGCACCTAAGAATAAGAAAGTGCGTACCATGAAAGTCGGGACACATAAAAAATCTGTCCTGCTGTTGTGGGCGGTGCTTCTGGCAAGCACCAGTTTTGGTGTGTATAAGAACTTTACCGCCATTGACCCCCACACGGTACATGAAAAAGAAATCATTCAGTTAAGATTGAACGATACCAACGGTATTGAGAATTTCGTCAAGAACTTTGCGAAAGCCTACTACTCATGGGATACCAGCAAGGAAGCCATTGAAGCAAGGACAACGGAAATCAGTAAATACCTTACCAAAGAATTACAGGACTTGAACGCCGATACCATCAGAACGGATATACCAACCAGTGCGACCGTTACAAATGTGCTGGTCTGGAATGTAAAGACAGTCTGGAACGGACGATTTTACCGTTGCCTACGAAGTAGATCAGCAGGTAAAAGGGGAGAACAGACACAGGCGGTCACAGAAAACTATACCGTGACCGTTTATGTGGATAAGGACGGTGCAATGGTCATTACCCAGAATCCTACACTTGCTCCGGCAGTGCAGAAATCAAAATATGAACCGAAAGCACAGGAAGCCGATGTCAGTGTCAGCTCCGATACAGTCAAGGACGCTACCGCTTTCTTGGAAACATTCTTTAAGCTCTATCCGACAGCCACAGAAAAAAGAACTTGCCTACTATGTCAAGGACGGTGTGCTTGCTCCTGTATCCGGCGACTATGTGTTTTCGGAACTGGTAAACCCTGTCTTTACCAAAGATGGCGATAATCTCAAGGTCAGTGTGTCTGTGAAATATCTGGATAACAAGTCGAAAATGACGCAAATCTCACAGTATGAGCATGTGTTACATAAGGACGATAACTGGAAGATTGTAGGATAAAAAAAAAAGGCTTGCACCATATTTTGATATGCTCTGCAAGCTTTGATTTTTTGTATTGCCTTAAATTTTTTATTAAGTTAGAGTTTACAAAAGAGGACAAGAAATGCGAGGATTATATTTTCAGTTTAGAGTAAGATTATTACATGGAGGTAAAGCAATGAGTTGGTTAGAAAATTTTAGTAAAGCTATTGAATACATCGAAACACATTTGGATAAAGAAATTTCTTATGAAGATATGGCAAAAATAACTGGTTGTTCAACTTTCTATTTTCAAAGAATTTTTTCTTATATTGTCGGTATTTCACTATCTGAATATATCAGACGACGCAGAATGACACAAGCTGGTTTTGATTTACAACGAACTGATATGAGAGTTTTAGATGTAGCTCTTAAATATGGATATTCTTCTCCCACTTCATTTAATAGAGCATTTCAATCGGTTCACGGAATTACACCTATCTGTGCAAAAGAAATGGGAAGTACATTAAATACATATCCAGCTATAAAATTTTTCTATCAATGTTGTTGGAGGGAATGCTATGTCATATCGTATTGAAAAAAAGAAAGCTTTTTCGTATTGTAGGGGTTCGTACTAGTTTATCTGAGGATATAGAAAAAAAAATCAAAAAAAATGTTCCTTTGTTTTGGGATAGAGTTTTTACAGAACTCTCAATTTAATAACGTAGTTGAACTTAATAACAATGAACCTAACGGTGTATTGGGTATTAGCATATATGAAAACCCAAAAGAAATTTATTATTATATAGCAACAGCTACAGACCAAAAAACGCCTTGTGATATGCATGAATACCATATCCCTGCTTCTACATGGGCTGTATTTGAAAATGACGGCTATATAAAAGAAGATGTGCAAAGTGTATTCAGACGATTTTATACAGAATGGCTACCATTTTCTGGCTATGATTATGCTGGACTTCCAGATATTGAAGTATATCCTATACAGAATGGAAAAATCCTACAAGGACGTTCAGAAGTTTGGATTGCAGTAAAACAAAAAAAGGAGTAAAAATTATGAACTATAAAGTAGAAATTAAAGAACTTGAACCAATTAGAGTTGCATTTATGAAATATAACGGAATTGCAACAGAAGCTAATAAAAAGTTTTTCCTGATGTTTTTCAAATCAATTCGTGGAAAGGTAGACGGAGCACCATTATTTAACTATATAAAAATGGACTCACAATCTAAAATCGGAACGATCGAATTATGTGTACCTACACAAGAAAATCCATGTGGAAATGGAATAGAGGTTAAAGAGTTACCTCGAATTAAAGCAGTATGTGTAACTCACATAGGTTCATACGATAGTCTAAAAATGGCATACGACGCTATTGATAAGTACGCAATGGAAAATCACATTAACTTAATGCCACCATTTCGTGAAGTGTTTATTAAAGGTCCGGGCATGATATTGAAAGGGAAATCTAATAAATACATTACAGAGATACAATTTCCAATCAAGGAGGCATAATTATGTATGCTATAAAAGTCCATAATCTAAGTAAAACTTATAAAAATGGCAGACAAGCACTATCTGGATTAAATATTCAAGTAAAGTCTGGTGAAATTTATTCGTTACTGGGAGAAAATGGAGCTGGAAAATCTACATTGATTTTCCTAAGATATTGACTACATTCTTAAAACCAACTTCGGGGAATATCACTATGCTAGGTAAAGATATTCAACAAAATTCTATATATATTCGTTCTAATATTGCCTGTGTATCACAACAGACATCTATTGACACAAATTTATCATTAGAAGAAAATATGATGTTTCAAGCAGAATTGTATAAAATCCCTAAAGCTGAAGCAAAGAAAAGAATGGCAAAGCTAATTGTTGATTACCAAATTAATTGCTACAAGAACATTTAAATTAAATTGTATACATAATTAGGTCACTTCAAATTATTTATACAGTCATATTCAAACTAAATGCGAAACAGAACCATAATAAAAATGGATACTCAATTTAGAATATCCATTTGGTGTTGATATAAATATTTTAAGGCGTATGAAATTGAGCAGGCGCTCTTTTCACATGGTAATTTCTTATAGATTTTTTGACTGTTTTTTTGTGTTTCGTGCAAATTATCAAGTTCAACTTGGAGTGAGTTCACAAAATATGATTCATCTTCACATTCCATGAATTCATTTATTTCAATTCCTAACAGCCATTTTAGATTGTCTTTTACTAAATGGCATAGATAAGTATGTTCTAAGTTAACGCTATCTTCAACTGTTACTTTAAAGTCGATACTTCCTTCAAAATGTACTTCTTTTAGTTCGGCGATTTCACTTTTTCTTGAAGCAGACCCTGTCTCATATACGATCATTTGATTTGTTTCTAATATCATTCTATTGACCTCTAACTCAATTCATTGTCGTTTATGGCATCCATTACAGTTTCCATACTGATTATCATTTCCTGCTTCTGCTCACCAATCAATAAACTTTTATTACAGATTTGATTGATCATTCGAGGAATACCATTCGATGCGTTGATAATTGCGGTCAGTGCATTATTATCGAACACTTCCTGATGACATCCTACACCATCTAATTTTTCTTTTATATAACGTTTTGCCTCTTCTTCATTTAGATTTTCTAAATTGTGTGACATGATTATACGCTGCCTTAATGGTTCATGGCTTGATAAGCGCAGTTGATTGTTTAACTGTGGCAATCCAACCAGTAATACGACTGCATAATCTTTTGAATCCATTTCAAAATTGAACAGTATTTTTAAATCATTCAAAGATTCCGCTTTTCATATAATTGGCTTCATCAAATATAAATACAGGTGTAATCCTTTTTTCACGTTTGTATTTTTCTATAATTGTCTGAATGGCTCGGAAATTGTCGACTTTTTTTATAGTATGGTTCGATTCCAAGATTCAATACCATCTGTCTGTAGAATTCTATAACAGTAACTGTAGACAGTGATATATATACTACCTTATAGGCGGCAGGATTCAATTCGTTTGCCCATTGTCTTACGCTTGTTGTCTTGCCTCGGCCTGCACCCTCCTGTCAATACGCCAAAGCCTTTTTTGTCTGCAGAAGATAATTCAATCTGAATTTCACTTCTTTATATTCATTTGTTTCTACTAAAACATCTTTTCCATTTTTTTATAAACGGATTGATTTCCAATCCATATCTTCCTGTATAATTCATTATTGTCCTCCCAGCTCACTAAGTTTCAGTTTATGTCGATGCATCGTTGCATTTTTTATTTTTATCCAACAGTTGAATAGGTTCCAACTCTTTTTGAAATAGAATCTACCACATATACTTTTTTTCAAATCTGGTGAATAACGAATCAATAGTTTCTGTCCCTGATATTTATAGTTTACTTCATATTCCTTTTCGTCAATTACGATTACACTGTCATTAGATACTTTACGTTCGATTTCAAGTAAAAGTCGCGTTCAACCTCCTGATCAGACAATCTAATAATCAATGTACTTTCTGAAAAGAAACGTTCCATCGGTGATTTTCCATTCAATGATGAATGAATGCGTTGATTATATTCCTGTACATAGGCAAACAATGATTTTCTTAATTCTTCAATATCTTTAAAATCATTCATACAAAGCTGTGACATCCACTGATCTTTCAATGTTCGAAACCAGCGCTCAATTTTCGCCTTTCCAGTTGGAGTTCGAGCGGGATTATAATGAATGATTGTTCCTATTCGTGCTGCCAGAAGGTTCATCTGACTGCTTCTGTAGTTGGCTCCATTATCAAAGTTGAATTTTTTTGTTTCCATATTTAATGACCGCTCCACGAATCACACTCATCAGATTCACAAAAATTATCGTTAAAGAATATATCGATTCCGACAATCATACGACTTGCATCATCTATAAGTGCAATAATATAAGTCCTCTGCTTCTTTCCGTCTACTTTTAGATAAGGACCTACACTTGAATCTCCACACCATACCTCGTTTATATGTTCACATTCATATCTCCTCATATCTTTTACAGGTGTGATTCCTTTTGAATCCTTATATTTCTGCACAAATCGATTTACTGTAGACAAAGAAACATCTTTTTTTACGATTGTATTTGTGTCAAGAAGTCTCTGGTAGACTATCGTAGCTGGAAGTTTTGGGGTATTCAGACAATATATAAATAATTTGATTTTGAACATCCCCATCCAGCTTACGATATTGATTAAGATCATTTCGTGGCTTTGGGATCAATCCATCAAATCCGAATTTTAAATACCGGTTATACCACCTTCTTACTGTATGAGGGTGCACCCCAGCCTTTGAACCTGCATCTCGAAAGAAATCACTTTTTGATTTGTACGTATCTGTATTTCCGGATACAAGTGGCGCAATAAATCCATACCTTTTTAAAGCTATTTCCTGTGCTGTTTTATGATCCATTATAAATTTTCCTCCTTACAGCGACATAATATACAAGGAAACCACACATTTCCTCACATCTTATGTGGAAAGAGGTAAAAAAACATTTCTAGTGCATTTAATCTGCATAAACTGCAATGAAAAATTTTTAAAACAGCTCTTAAATAGATTAGGGATTCAATTCCAAACTTTCAGACACCATCCGCTCTTTCCAGTACTTTTGAAACTGGGACCGAATATAATAAAACGAATATTCATTAATATCTTCATTCCATTCTATCCAGCCGATGAATTTATTAAGAAAGTTTGATTGAAGAGCTTTTTAGATGAACTTCCAAAGCATATTGAGAATAAGGAACGATAAAATACAAAAAGCACTTCATGAGTGGATTTACAACTCATACATTTAACACGAAGAATCCGCAAAGTGACTGAAGGTTGTCGGTATTTAACTTGACGAGTATAATAGCCATGTTTTTGAAAATCATGATGTTTACATTTAGGACATATTAATGAATACAGATTTAAACTCTCTGTGAATTTTTTTATAGGGATTCGGCATCAACTTGGTTGACGTTAGCCTTATAAACAGTTATCATAATCTTGTTCGTAAGAGCGGAGAGTAAAAAGGACTCATTGGCGTGCGTTGGTTTTACTCTCTTTTCTTTTTCTCACTTTCTATAGAAAATATTATAAAAGTCATAACACATAATTTGAATAGATTTTATTCAAACTTGTGCTATGACTTTTTTCATTTAATTTGATTAGATTATTCATTTTCATACTCAATTAATTAGACAATCAACAGCTAATAAAAGATTTTGAATTAACATCATACTTAAAATATCCTATATCCTCATATTCGGGTGGGATAAAAAAAGAAGATTGGATATTGCTATGAATATGATAACAAATCCTAAGATTTTATTTTTAGATGAGCCTACTGTAGGAATGGATATACAATCAAGAAAAATGATGTGGGATATGGTAAGAAAAATCAGAAATGAATTTGGAGCAACTATCTTTTTAACTACACATTATTTAGAAGAAGCCGATAATCTTAGTGATACTGTTTGCATTATGAAAGGGGGAAAAAGAAATTATACAAGGTAGTCCCTCTCAATTAAAACATTACTTACGACAAAACAATATAGAAATAAAGTTAGTATCTGATTTAGATGTAAAGGCTGTATTAGAATTTTCACAAAAATGCCAATATGTAGATAATGTAGAAATAGAAAAAACTATGCTTACTGTTACAGCTAAAGAAGTAGAAGAAACTTTCAACAAATTAACAATATACTTAATAGACAATAATATCTCGTTTTATGGGATTGCTATTGTAGAACCAACACTAGAAAATGTCTTTTTAAGATTGACAAAAAAGGAGCAATCTTTATGAGCGTATTAACTATATTAAAAAAGAATATTAAGTGGAGATTTTCTCATGCTTTCACTATTGTTATTACAATATTACAACCTATATTATGGCTAGTTCTTTATGGTACTGTGGCTCAAGAAAGTATGCAACTATCTGGAATAAATAACTATACAGCCTTTATCTTTTCTGGACTTATTATTCTTGTGAGTTTCTCAACTTGTGGAAGTAGTGGAATCATGAATTACATGATGAAATCTAATGGTAGTTTCTATAGAATTTTGATTGCTCCCATAAAAAGAAGTTCGATTATATTGGGACAAGCATTTGAAGCGATATTATGTTCGTTCTTAGAAATTTTTATCATGAGTATGATTGGATTGCTCTTTTCTGTAAATATATTTCAAAATCTAACGGGTTTATTTATTATTATTCTTTTGGTTTTCTTAAGTGCATTTTTTTATGTCTACAATAGCTTATGGGATTAGCTTGATTTTACCAAATGAAATGATGTATGAAACTCTTATGAACGCAATCGTATTACCTATTTTCTTTTTAAGTTCTGCGCTATTTCCAACAAAAGAAATTAGTGGAATATTACAGATTATAGTCAACTTAAATCCATTTACTCATGTAATAAATAGTATTCGTTCTATAATACTAACAGGAACAATTCAATTAAATATGCTTGCACTTACAGTGACGATTTTGATTTTAATGTGCTTAGTATCATTTTCGTTCGCTCGATATAGATTACAAAAAGAAATGGATATGTAGATATGGTTTTCAGCACTAAAGTTAATGAATAATTGTACCAAATTGGCAGGTGATTTATATATAAAAATTGGAATAGTCTTAAGTTCAGTTCCCCTATCAAATCAGAAATAGCAGAAGAACGAAAAATCAATCCTAAGCGTATGCAACGAAAAATCAATAATCAGTTACAAAATAAAGGAATGGGAACCAAAGCACAACAGGCGTTAAAACTTCAACATGAGCAAAGTAAAATAGAACAAAAAGTTAAAAGTAAAGAACAACGGGAAGCTGAAAAAGAACGCCTGTATGCGTTGCGTCAAGAAAAGCTAAACATAGAGGTAAGTAATGATGAATAGTAAAAATTGGATTTATTGTCCGGTTTGCCAAAATAAAACACGATTGCAAATACGGGAAGATACTGAATTAAAAAATTTC
>VOFK01003597.1_pt1 | contig 42505 bp, 58 predicted proteins | sample 5384121 | NCBI WGS metagenome assembly VOFK01 (sample SAMN12384730, study PRJNA508395) | human gut metagenome | isolation source: healthy gut J | host: Homo sapiens | reverse complement strand
CTCGATTGTGCTGGTTCAGTTACGTATTAACCCACGGTGGTACAGCCGCACTCAGGGTCTCGATACCAAGGTGCTCGCAGCATCGTTCAAGACCGTTGAGCAGGTCCATAAAAGATCACCATGGCAGGGACACAGTCTGTCACCCTGAACCCCCGACCTCTTCGACAATCTGCTCTATCACCCGATGTCACTCATGGCTATCGACGCCTTCTCCGCAGACTGGGGAGACCGTATATGACGACAAGAAGATAAAGGATTTGATATAATTTATGCGCGAATAGTATATTCCCGCACCATGCGAAAAAAAGGAAGAAGCCTTTTTGTTTCTTCCTTTTTTTGTTTTTAGCATCCCACGGTAGTGAAGAAATAAAAAAGCTGCAGAGGCGATTTTCGGCGGTAGAAAAAGCGGATAATTATTTCCTTGGAGAAATCCGATATGGCTTCATCAGTCTTACTGATTCGGATGGAGAAATAATAATTTGGCAGCAGATTTTTTTTAGTTTCCAACAGCCACTCCGTTGATTGAGCCGCTGCGCGGCTCAATGAGCACTTATCCCCCCACACGGTGGAGGCATACACGTCCGCAGCTTTTTTTTTCACATTATCCGCCTAACTTTAAACCAATTTCAAGTACATTCGAGCTTTTTTGCCTTGTGCTTTTCGGAATCCCGCAGGCGGGGAGATAAAATCGTTTAGAGTATTCGGTTTGAGTTTTTATGCCTACTCGGCAGATGAGGAATAGATAAAATCGTTTGGAGTGTTCGGTTTGAGTTTTTATGCCTACTCGGCAGGTGAGGGATAGATAAAATCGTTTGGAGTGTTCGGTTTCGTCGCGCAAGGCGTACAATTGTACGTCGCGCGGCGAAATCGGGCGCAGAAAAAGCGAAAACATTTAACTTCATGCAGGAATCCGAAAGGATTCCTGACACATGGGCACGGGGAGAGATAAAAAAGATGCAGAAGCGTCGAAAACCGCCTCGTCGCCGTACAAGCGTACGGCAGAGACGAGTTTTCGGCGGTAGAAAAAGCGGATAATCATTTCCTTGGAGAAATCCGATAGGATTTCATCAGCTTTCCTTGTTTTTGTGCCGAATAAAAGCTCAAATCAAACTCTTATCCGCTTTTTCGGTCTGCGCTTTTTTAGCCTTCACTATTGGGTTTCGCCTTTGACGCGGAGGCGATTCAACGCCCGTGCGATATTCGCCTGCGCAAGACGATATTCATGTATACTGCGTCTCTGCAGCACCGCCTCACGTGAAGCCTCAAGCTCGCGCCTTGCGCGGTTAGCGTCTATCTCCTCGGGACGCTCTGCAGCGCCGACAAGCACAAGCACCTCTCCGCCCTCCGCCTTTACAAGCCCTGAGGAAACGGCAAGAATATGCTCCTCCCCCTCGGGGGTACGATAGGTCAGCTTTCCGGGCACGATAGCGCTTATCATATTACTGTGAAGCGCCATAATTCCGTACTGACCGTCGCTCGTCGGAACGATGAGTGAGACGCACGGTCCCTGATACCGGCTCCGTCTGAGGCGAGTATTTTTACGTTAAAGGTGTTCATGCGTTGTCCTCTTTTTTGCAAGCTGCTCCGCCTTGACCTTGACATCGTCGATGGTTCCGACGTTGAAGAACGCCGCCTCGGGATATGCATCCATATCACCGTCAAGGATGGTACGGAAGCCGCGCACGCTCTCGCGCAGCGGGACATATATTCCCGGCAGTCCCGAGAACTTTTCCGCAACATGCGTCGGCTGAGAGAGGAAGCGCTGTATCTTTCTCGCACGTGTAACGATCTTTTTGTCCTCATCGCCAAGCTCGTCGATACCGAGAATGGCGATGATATCCTGCAGCTCGCTGTATTTCTGGAGCACCTCCTGCACACCACGTGCAACATCGTAATGCTCCTGACCTACGATATCGGCCTCGAGTATACGCGAGGAGGACGCAAGCGGGTCGACAGCGGGATAAATGCCCTGCTCAGATATCTTACGCGAGAGGACGGTAGTCGCATCAAGATGCGAGAACGTAGTCGCAGGCGCAGGGTCGGTAAGGTCGTCGGCAGGGACATAGACCGCCTGGAACCGATGTGACCGAGCCGTCGTGCGTTGACGCTATACGTTCCTGAAGCGCGCCCATCTCCTCCGCAAGGGTAGGCTGATAGCCAACGGCAGAGGGCATACGTCCGAGCAGAGTCGAGACCTCACTTCCTGCCTGAACGAAGCGGAATATATTATCTATAAACAGCAGCACGTCTCTATGCTCCTGCTCGCGAACGTACTCCGCCATCGTAAGTCCGGATAGCGCGACACGCATACGCACACCGGGGCTCTCGTTCATCTGACCAAAAACAAGCGCTGTCTTTTCGATAACGCCGCTCTCCTTCATCTCGTTCCAGAGATCGTTGCCCTCACGGCTGCGCTCTCCGACTCCGGTAAAGATGGAATAGCCGCCGTGCTCCATGGCAACATTGTGTATCAGCTCCTGAATGAGCACCGTTTTTTCCGACTCCGGCACCGCCGAAAAGTCCTATCTTACCTCCCTTAGGGTACGGTTCGAGCAGGTCGATGACCTTGATCCCCTGTCTCGAGCACCTCGACCGCAGGGCACTGCTCGTCAAAGCGCGGTGCGCGGCGGTGTATCTCCCATCTGGGTGCATCATCGGATATCTTCTCTCCCCGTCTATCGGGTCGCCGAGAACGTTGAACATACGTCCGAGCGTATTCTCGCCGACCGGAACGCTGATACCGTGTCCGCTCGCCGTACCGGCATACCGCGGACAAGGTCCTCACTTTCAGAGAGCATAATGCATCGGACGGTATTGCCGCCGATATGCTGTGCGACCTCCATTACTCGGGTCTTACCGTGGACCTCGACCGACAGAGCCTCCTTTTATGTGCGGGATGCTGCCGGGCTCAAACTCGCAGTCTACAACAGGTCCCGAGACCTCAACGATCCTTCCCGTATTCATCAATTATCACCTATATCCACAGCTCCCGCCTGCGGGAGCTTCCTTTCTTGCGAAAAATGCAGCTGTCGGCATTGCCCGAAATCCGAAATCCGAATGCCGAGTGCCAAGCGGAGGCAACACGGCAATCATGCCGGATGCAATATCACGCGACTGCGGCAACAAAACGCAAACGCTTATTTCTTAGCCTGCTGCGCCTCTCGCTTCTTTCTTTACGCAGCTGTGCCTTAGCACCGGCAGAGACCTCGGTGATCTCCTGCGTTATAGCCGCCTGACGCACACGATTAAAGCGTACCGAAAGCTCCGATATCATCTTTGCCGCGTTATCATTCGCAGCACTCATCGCCGACATTCTCGACTCCTGCTCGCAACAGAATGAGGCGACAAGCGCACTGTAAAAATCCGGTAACATAGCTCTCGATAGCATTATCGAGCACCGCCTCGACCGACGGAACAAATTCAAAGGGCGAATCGACCTGACGCTCGCCCTCGTGTGTCAGAAAGTCCTTACGGTGAAAGGGCAGCAGACGAGTGCTGCGAGGGGTACATTCGAGCTTTGCGTCCATATCGGTATATATAACGTATATCTTGCCTATCTCACCGCGATTATAGAGATCGAGCAACAGCTCGCTTATCTCTCGGGCGCGGCGGATGGTGGGGTTCTGCGCGGTATAAAGAAAGCTGCGCTCCACCTTATATTCGATAGTGCTGAAATGTGCTCTGCCGTATTCTCCGACAACGAACAGCCGCGTGTCCGGATGGGCATTGAGCATTGCCTCAGCCTCACGGAGAACATTCTGATTATACGCGCCGGCAAGCCCCTTATCTGCCGTTATAACCAGGCAGGCATAGGTATCAACACTAACCGGAGCACCGTCGGCAGGATAAAAATATTTGCTCTCGACATCATCGACAGTACGGAAGATACGCTTTATCTCACCCTTGAGCGCGTCGAAATACGGGCGGGTCATATCAAGCTCCGCCTTCGCCTTTCTCAGCTTTGTAGAGGCAATAAGATACATGGCGTTCGTTATCTTCTGAGTGTCGCGGATGCTCGCCATTCTATCCTTTATTTCCTTAGTTCCCGTCATTTCTGCTCACCCGCCGATGTGCGACGAAAGTCCTCGCAGGCACGGAGAATGCGCACACGGTTATCGTCACTCAGCACGCCGCTTGCGGTTATCTCGCTGCATGTACCGGACTCGCTCGCCTTAATATAGTCGAGCAGTGAGGCGGCAAAGGCGGGGATATCCGAGGCAGGCATACGCTGAAACACATGCCCCGAGTCCCGCTACGAGCAGTATCACCTGCTCGATATCCGAATAGGGATGGCCGTTTTTCTGGCGCAGCAGCGCCATAAGACTCTTGCCGTATTCGAGCTGATTCTGCGTAGCCTCGTCGAGGTCGCCCGAGAACTGGGTAAAGACCTCCATCTCGCGGTACTGTGCAAGCTCAAGACGCAGCGAGCCTACCGCCCGCTTCATAGCCTTTGTCTGTGCGCTGCCTCCGACGCGCGACACCGAGAGTCCGACATTGACCGCAGGGCGCTGTCCGGCAAAGAACAGCTCGCTCTCGAGAAATATCTGTCCGTCGGTTATCGAAATGATATTGGTCGGGATATATGCTGAAACGTCGCCCGCCTGAGTCTCGACTATCGGCAGCGCCGTCATGCTTCCTCCGCCGCGCTCCTCGGAGAGGTGCGCAGAGCGCTCGAGCAGACGTGAATGCAGATAGAAAACATCGCCGGGGTATGCCTCGCGCCCCGGGCTGCGCTCAAGCAGCAGGCTCATGCTGCGGTATGCGATCGCGTGCTTTTGACAGATCGTCATACACAATAAGCACATCTCTGCCGGTATTCATAAAGTACTCGCCCATTGCGCAGCCGGCGTACGGCGCGATATACTGCATAGGCGCGGAATCGCTCGCGCCCGCAACGACGATTATCGAATACTGCATTGCGCCGCTGCGGCGAAGCGTCTCACACAGCTGTGCGACGGACGATGCCTTCTGTCCTATGGCGACATAGATGCAGATAACGCCCTTGCCCTTCTGATTGAGTATAGTGTCGATCGCAATAGTTGTCTTACCGGTAACGCGATCTCCGATTATAAGCTCACGCTGACCCTTTCCTATCGGAAACATTGAATCTATCGCGAGCAGACCAGTCTGCATAGGCGAGTTGACGCTTGCACGGTCGATGATACCGGGTGCGGGCGACTCTACCGGCAGATAATCATCTGCGTGGATCTTTCCGCCGCCGTCTATCGGGTTTCCGAGCGAGTCGATAACTCTGCCGACAAACTCATCTCCCACGGGAATTCCCGCTGTCTTTCCGGTGCGGTGAACCGAGCTGCCCTCGACTATCTCGCCGTCGTCTCCGAATAGAATGCAGCCTATCTCGCGTCTGCCCATATTCTGAACCATACCGCGAATTCCGCCGTCGAAGATAAGTATCTCGCCGTAAGCGACATCCGGCAGACCGGAAACGGTCGCAATGCCGTCGCCGACCGTCTCGACGGTGCCGGTCTCCTCGGGCTTATCCGAGGGGCTGCCACTCGTCAAGCGACTCGCGCATAAGCGGGATTATATCACCCTCCGTGCCGAGCAGCGCAGACCATCTCTCGCGCAGATCGCGGAGCTGATTTTTTGCCTTTTCGTCGATCATTTTGTCTCTCCCTCTGCCATCATCTTCTCGGTGGCAGCAACAGCAAGACCTACGATCTCTTCTCTTGCATCGTCAACGGCTCTGCGGCGCTCCCTCTCGGCTGCGGCACGTCCGTCTGCGATTATCTCTTCCTTCTTCTTCTCCGCATCGGCGATTATCTTATCGGATATCTCGGCTGCGGCTCTGCCTGCTTCTGCCTTACTCTCGGCTATCTCGGCGTCGGCAGCGGAGAGACGCTCTCTGTATTCCTGCTCGAGAGCCTTAGCCTTGGCAAGCTCGTCTTCGGTCTGCGCCTTGAGATCGGAATAATGCTTCTGTCTGCCGTCCATAAACTTCTTAACGGGTCCGTACAGCAGAAAATAGAGTCCGCCCGCAAGGATAACGAAGTTGAGCAGATGCAGCAGTATCTGCTGAAAGTTTATATTAAGTGGGATATTCATAGTACCGCTCCTTAAAGAACGAATATGATAAGAATTGCGACGATAAGGGCATAGATGATGGCGGTCTCGATAAACACAAGTCCGAGCATAAGGCTGGATCTGATGCTGCCGGATGCCTCGGGCTGACGCGCGATGCTCTCATTGGACTTGGATATAGCTGTTGCCATTCCGACAGCGCCTGCGGCAGCTGCGATTCCGACGCAAATTGCGGCTGCGATAGCTTTGCTGCCGATAGAGTTGTCAACTGCCTCGGTCTCTGTTCCGGTCTCGGAGGTAGCTACGGCATCGGACGCGGGAGCGATCTCCTCTGCGAAAACAGGAGCTGCGAAAACGGCTATTGCGGTAAGAACGAGGACCGCGGAAATTATCTTCTTTATTATCTTCATTTTTGTTTCCTCCTGCCCTTATGCACGGGCTTTTTCAGTTTTTTGTTTTTCTTTTCTTTTTTTTAGGGCTCTTCTCGGACACCTCACCGTAGAAGAGCGCCACGAGCATCGTAAGCAACGTAGGTCTGAATAAGCGCATGCAGCAGCGTGAACATTACTCCGACGACAACGGGCAGTACAAAGCTGAGGTTGATGTAGTAGTAGACAAGCTCGGTAACGAGCAGTCCGCTGAGCAGAGCTCCGAAGAGACGGAAGCTCATCGAGATAGGCAGCGAGAAGTCCTTGAGCGTTGCTCCGACTCCGCGCAGACCATTGCCTACGATACCGCCGCCGAGTATCACAAGATACGACAGACATCCGAGCGATATCGCTCCGTTTATATCAGCAAGCGGCGCAGGCAGTGCGATGGACATGCCCGACGTCGTGACAGCCTGAAGCCCGAAAAAGCTCAAACAGCGTACCGAAGAATATATACACACCTGCAGCGAATATATACGCACCGAGGAAGGTGTTCCGGTGCGGGCTGTTGGACTTTGCAAGGTTATCAAAGAAATTGACAAGTGCCTCTACAAGCAGCTGTATCTTGCCCGGCACCTCCTTCATCCTCGGAATGAGGAAGATACGTGCTATCAGTGCGAGTAAAAGCAGTATACCGGTAACTACAAAGCCCGATATCACCGCAGGATTTACCTCCATGCCGAACAAGGATATTTTATTTGTCTCATGAAGCACCGCGTCTCGCATTGCTTCCTTTATTGACTCGCTCTCACCGCCGGGACTTCCGACGATAAATACCGCCGCGAGAAGAACTGCGATAATACACAGCCAAACGATGAGCGCCACCGTTCTTTTTTTTCTTGTTCATATGCCACTCCCTCTTTTAAGGACGCTCGGCATTTCTGCGTCCGGAGCAGGTCCGACGCTATGCCTTACAACCGTGATATTCTAACACCAAGATGCGTTTCAGTCAAGTGCTTTTCGGGGAATAAATATCAAACATATCAAAATTTGATACTATCCGCAGCGATGCGGCAGCCAATGGCTGATCGAAGTAAATTCTGCGGAATTACACCGCCTCACACAGTCTTGCAATATTAGTGATAGGTAGAAAAACAATAAATATGTACGACTATATACCGTCGAATGTAAATGGCGCCGAACGCATTGCTTGTAGAATCTCCCACGAATAAGCGCAGGCTGTTTTTTAAACAAAACTCACCCGTTGCTAAAAAAATCAGCAAACACATTTTTTGACTGTTTCTTTTCGGCGCGGTTGTAATATTATATTGAACGTAATAAGAAAGCAATGAAAGTGAGGAAGGAAAATGCGACTTTCCAGAGCGATAGTTAAATATCGCATCCCGATCATTATCCTTGCGATTCTGCTGATGATACCGGCTGTGTTCGGTATGCTCGGCACAAGGATCAATACGATATGCTCACATACCTGCCGAAGGATATGGATACGGTCATCGGTCAGGACGTGCTGCTCGACGAGTTCGGCAAAGGCGGCTTCTGCTTCATAGTGACGGAAGGCATGCCGATGCAGGACGAAAAACAGATGTGTGAAAAGCTCGAAGAGATAGACCATGTAGAATCGGTCCTCTCCTATGCGTCGCTTGCCGACGAAAGGATTCCTTCCGAGATCATCCCCGAAAAGATATATAAGGAGTTCCGCACGGACGACTCAGGGACTGGTTGCGGTATTCTTCGACACCTCGACCTCCGCCGATGAGACGCTTGAGGCTCTTGCCGAGATAAGGCAGGTCGCAGGCAAGCAGTGCTTCGTCTCCGGACTCACCGCAATGGCATCCGATCTGCGCGACCTGTGCGAGCAGGAGGGAGCCGATATACGTTCTTATCGCGGTAGTTCTTGCCACCGTCGCAATGCTAATATTCCTCGACGGATGGCTCGTTCCGTTCATCTTCCTTGCCTCTATCGGCATGATGATACTGCTAAACCTCGGAACAAACTACTTCCTCGGCGAGATATCCTATATAACAAAGGCTCTGTCTGCAGTGCTCCAGCTCGCGGTCACGATGGACTACTCCATCTTCCTCTGGCACAGCTACAGCGAGCAAAAAGCCGCTGTGCGACACTAAGGAAGAAGCAATGACTCAGGCGATCCATCAGACCTTTACCTCTGTTATCGGAAGCTCGATAACGACGGTCGCCGGCTTCGCGGCGCTCTGCTTCATGTCATTTACGCTCGGCATGGACCTCGGCATCGTTATGGCGAAGGGCGTTATACTCGGTGTCATAGGATGCGTCACGGTGCTGCCGTCGCTGATACTTGTATTCGACAAGGCGCTCGAGCGCACCGCTCACCGCCCGCTGCTTCCTAACATGGATAAGCTCGCAAAAGGCGTTATCAAGGTGTTCCCCGTATTTCTCGTGATATTCGCACTGCTCATTCCGCCGGCATATTACGGCTACTCAAAGACGAATGATGAGGTCTACTACGATCTGTCAAAGTGCCTGCCTGATGACATGGATTACGTTATCGCAAACTCAAAGCTCTCCGAAAACTTTAACATCTCCTCGACGCACATGCTGCTCGTCGATTCGTCGCTCGCTCAGAGCGAGGTCAGTGCAATGTGCAGCGAGATGGAGAAGGTCGACGGTGTTAAGTACGTGCTCGGTCTCGAGAGCGTTATCGGCTCCGCCGTTCCCGAAGAAATACTCCCCGACAGCATCAAGAGTATTCTCGAGAGCGACGAGCACGAGCTGATACTTATCAACTCCGCATATGCATCGGCGAGCGATGAGGTAGGCATTCAGCTGAATGAGCTGAACAGCATACTCAAGCGCTACGATGAGGGCGGAATGCTGATAGGCGAGGCGTCCTGCATGAACGACATGATAACCACCACGAGCCATGACTTCCAGGTGGTCAACAACATCTCTATCGCGGCTATCTTCATTATTATATTGCTCGTCGAAAAGAGCGTTTCGCTGCCGTTCATCCTTATCGCGGTTATCGAGCTCGGTATCTTTATCAACCTCGGACTGCCTCATTATCTCGGTCAGTCGCTGCCGTTTATCGCACCTATCTGCATAAGCACTATCCAGCTCGGTGCAACGGTCGATTATGCAATCCTTATGACGACAAGGTATAAGACGGAGCGCATTGGCGGTGCCGACAAGAGGACGGCTGTCACCACCGCACTCTCTACCTCGATACCCTCGATAATAGTATCCGGTATGGGGCTGTTCGCCGCAACATTCGGCGTTGCTCTCTACTCGGATATCGACATAATCAGCTCGCTGTGCATGCTCATGGCGAGAGCGCGGTGATCAGCATGCTGTGCGTTATATTTATTCTCCCTGCACTGCTCATGCTCACCGACGGAATAATCATTCGTTCTACGCTCGGAATGAAGAGCTGCAAGAATATCGCTAAGCTCAAGGAGGAAAACAAGTGATGAAAAGAATAGCACTCAAGCCCGTTTCTATCGCTCTCTGCGCCGCCCTGCTCATAGGCAGCAGCGCGCAGGCATTACTGCTCTCGCCGTTAAAAGCTCTGACAGCGAAGCCAAGACGACCGCCGTCGACACCGATACAAAGGCTGCCGACACCGAAAAAAGAGGAAGAAAAGAAAATAGAAAAAGGACGAGACGGTCTACGTCATTGCAGGCGCAGACGGCTCGGTACAGAAGAAGATAATCGTCAGCGATTGGCTCAAGAATGCCATCTCCGCCGCACAGATAACCGACAGCAGCGAGCTCGAGAACATCGAGACGGTCGGCGGCGATCAGAGCTATACTATGTCCTCCGACGGATCCCGCGTCTGGGATGCTGCGGGAAATGACATCTACTACCGCGGCGACATCAAGAAGGAGCTGCCCGTTGACCTGAGACTGACGTACATGCTCGACGGCAAGATTGTTTCCGCCGACGAGATCGCGGGCAAGAGCGGTCATGTCACCATCCGCTTCGATTATAAGAATAATCAGTATTCAAACGTGACCATAGGCGGTAAGGAAGAAAAGATATATGTTCCCTTCGCTATGCTCACAGGACTTATCCTCGACGGCGACAACTTCTCGAATGTCGAGATAAACGCAGGAAAGGTCATATCCGACGGCTCGAGATATATTGCGGTCGGTCTCGCATTCCCCGGTCTGTCAGATGATCTCGAGATAGACAGCGACGATGTAGATATTCCCGATTACGTTGAGATAAGCGCAGACACCGAGTCGTTCTCTATGAGCAACACCGTAACGGTCGCAACAAACAGCGTATTCAGCTCGGTTGATCCCGACGCGCTCGATGACCTCGATAAGCTCACCGACGCCGCCGATCAGCTCGACGACGGTATGAAGCAGCTGATTGACGGCTCCGCAGCACTCTATGAGGGTGTAGGCACCCTGCTCGACCGCTCCGGCGACCTGATAGCAGGCGTTGATAAGCTCGTCGACGGCGCCGACCGACTCCGCAGCGGCTCCGATACACTTGCCTCCGGCGCATCCGCACTCGCCTCCGGCGCTAAGCAGCGCTCGCAGGCGGTCTCGCAGAGCTTGACGCTAACAGTGCCGCACTCCGCGGCGGCGCAGAGCAGGTGTTCTCCGCTCTGCTCAGCACGGCTGACAAGCAGCTTGCAGCAGCTGGACTTACCCTGCCCGCACTTACCGCAGATAACTATGACAAGGTCCTCTCCGGAGCTATCGCGTCGCTCGATGAGACCAAGGTTTACGAGCTCGCAGCAGCAACAGCACGCGAAAAGGTCACTGCAGCAGTCGAGGCTCAGCGCGGCACGATTGAAGCCGCAGTTACCGAGGCTGTACGTACTCAGGTAGAAGCGGCTGTCACCGCCGAGGTCAGAAGCGGTGTTCTTGCAAAGGTGCTCGCTACTCAGAACATGACGGTCGAGCAGTATAAGTCAGCCGTTGAGGCAGGCGCTATCACCGCCGAGCAGCAGGCAGCTATAAAAGGCGCGGTCGATGCCCAGATGGCGAGCGACGCCGTTAAGGCGCTCATCGCTCAGAACACCGATGCGCAGATGTCAAGCGACGGCATCAAGCAGACGATAAGCACCAAGACAGACGAGCAGGCAGCACTGCTCATCGAGCAGAATATGAACTCCGCTGAGGTTCAGGAGCAGATAACCGCAGCACTCGAGCAGGCAAAGTCGGGCGCAGCAGATATCAGCGCGCTCAAGGGTCAGCTTGATTCTTATTCGACCTTCTACTCAGGTCTGTGCACCTACACATACGGTGTAAGCAGTGCAAAGGACGGTGCGAGACAGCCATGCAAGCGGCTCTGCGACCCTCTCTGCAGGCGCAGATACCCTCCGCGACGGTCTCACAACCCTCTATGACGGCATTCTCTCGCTCCGTGACGGCGTTCCCGCTCTCCGCAACGGCGTAAGTCAGCTCCGCGACGGCGCAAAGCAGCTCGACGAGGGTCTGGGAACCTTCAATACCGACGGTATCTCCAAGCTCACTAAGATCCTGCGCGACGACATCGGCAGCGCAAGCGAGCGCCTGAAGGCTATCATCAATGTTTCCCGCGATTACAATTCTTTCTCGGGAATCACCGATGAGACCGACGGAAATGTCAAGTTCATCTACCGCACCGATTCTATCGGCGACTGATAACAGCCCCCTCAAGCAAAAAATCAATAGCTCTCCGCTGAAGGCGGTGTAGATATAACCACCCCGATAACGATATACTTCGATATCGGGGTGGTTGTTTTTATTACTTAAGACAATAATATTATGATAATATAAACTTCTTTTCGGTCTGCGCTTTTTCAGCCGACACGAGCCGGGGAGAGATAAAATCGTTTGGAGTGTTCGATTTCGTCTCGCAAGGCGTACAAGCGTACGTCGCGAGGCAAAAGCGGGCGCAGAAAAAGCGAAAACTATTAACTCTATGCAGGAATCCGTCAGGATTCCGACCCCTTACCTACCATATTGGACATACTAAAGCTCAATTATCATAGCTTGTTTTCGCTTTTCGGTCCGGACGATTTTAGCCGACACGAGCCGGGGAGAGATAAAAAAGATGCAGAAGCGTCGAAAATCGTCACGTCGCCGTACAAGCGTACGGCAGAAGGCGATTTTCGGCGGTAGAAAAAAGCGAAAACATTATTTCGCCTTTTTTGAAGGAATCCGCGAGGATTCCGACAGCATTCCGCAAATCAGATTATACTAAAGCCGTTATTAAGAAGCTTGTTTTCGCTTTTTCGATCTGCGCTTTTTCAGTCGACACGAGCCGGGGAGAGAAAAAGATGCAGAAGCGTCGAAAATCGTCACGTCGCCGTACAAGCGTACGGCAGAGGCGATTTTCGGCGGTAGAAAAAGCGAAAACATCATTTCGCCTTTTGAAGGAATCCGCAAGGATTCCGACATCATTCCGCAAATCAGATTATACTAAAGCCATCATCAAATGCCTCGTTTTCGCTTTTTCGGTCTGCGCTTTTTCAGCCGACACGAGCCGGGGAGAGATAAAAAGATGCAGAAGCGTCGAAAAAATCGTCACGTCGCCGTACAAGCGTACGGCAGAGGCGATTTTCGGCGGTAGAAAAAGCGAAAACATCATTTCGTTTTGAAGGAATCCGCAAGGATTCCGACATCATTCCGCAAATCAGATTATACTAAAAGCCATCATCAAATGCCTCGTTTTCGCTTTTTCGGTCTGCGCTTTTTTAGCCTCCACGGCAATTTACACAACATTTACATCACATCTTCACATGGCCGTCACAATAACGTATTAGAATAATAGCTAAGGGCATGAACATGCCACTCGCGTCATTTATGACCTTGTTTTGAAAGGAAATCACAATGATTGAAGTAAAGCATCTGACAAAGAAGTACGGTTCGGGTGTCGCCGTATCCGATCTCTCGTTCAAGGTAGAGAGCGGAAAGATATACGGTTTTCTCGGGCCGAACGGTGCGGGCAAGAGTACGACGATGAACATCATCGCGGGCTGTCTCGCGCCGACGGAGGGACAGGTACTCATAGGCGGATACGACATCTGCGAGGAGCCGGACGAGGCAAAGCGCCTGATAGGCTATCTGCCAGAGCAGCCGCCGCTCTATCCCGACATGACCCCCGAAGAATATCTCACGTTCGTCGGTCGCGCAAAGGGACTGCGCGGAGCGGAGCTGCATGAGGAGATCGAATACGTCATGGATGCGACCTGCATCGGCGGCATGCGCAGCCGCCTGATAAAGAACCTCTCAAAGGGCTACAAGCAGCGCGTAGGTATCGCGCAGGCGATGCTCGGTTCGCCCGAGATAATCATCCTCGACGAGCCGACGGTCGGACTCGACCCGCGACAAATTATCTATATCCGTTCGCTGATTAAGAAGCTCGGCGAGCGTCACACTGTAATTCTCTCGAGCCACATTCTCTCGGAGATATCAGCCGTGTGCGACTACGTTATGATAATCTCGCACGGAAAGCTTGTTGCAAGCTCACCGATAGACGACCTCGGCAGCGCGCTCGGCGAGGAAAAGGCGACCGAGATCACCGTCCGCGGCAGCGTCACGCAGCTCAGCGCACTGCTTGAGAGCATCGATGCGGTCGACGGCTACGAAATAGACCCGACCGATGAGGATGGTGTGCTGAATGCCCGTCTGACAACGGAGGATGAGGGCGCGCTGCGCGAACAGCTGTTCACCGCCCTTGCGGGCGCGGGAATGACCGTTTACAGAATTCAGCCGGTAACCGGAACGCTCGAGGAGATGTTCCTGCATCTAACGCAGGAGAATGATACCGCTGCGGTAGACGAGGATATGCCCGACGATGAGAGTTTGCCGGTGATGACGACAACGGAGACGGCACGGCGGATACATACGGCGACGACGTTGAGACCGACGGCAAGACAGATTCCGGCACTGATACAGATTCGGGCGCTGCCGACGTCGATACCGATACAAACGGCGTCGACGGTACGGACGCTGCAGGCGATGCCGACGGAGACGACGGCTACAAGCCGCTGTTCGGATGACCGACCGCATTTTATCCGGTAATTTCCGATAAGCTTTATCAGATAAAAAACAGATTTTAAACAACCGATAAGAAAGGCTAAGAAATGATTGCTGTTTTCAGAAAAGAGCTGCGGTCGTTCTATACTAACATGACCGGCATTCATCTTTGCGGCGTTTCTGCTGCTCGTCAGCGGAATATTTACCGTCGCAGTCAACCTAAGAAAAGCGGATATCCGAATTTTGAATACATGCTCAGCTCGACCTACTTTATCTATATGATAATCGTACCTATACTGACCATGCGCAGCTTCTCGGACGAGCGTCACCGCAAGACCGATCAGCTGCTGTATTCGCTGCCGCTGAAGATACGCGACGTTGTTGCGGGTAAGTATCTTGCGATGGTCACGGTGCTCGCGGCGCCTACCCTGCTGCTCGCACTCATTCCGCCGATACTCTCGATCTACGGAACGGTCAATTTTGCCGCCGCATACGGAACGCTGTTTGCGTTCTTCCTTATGGGCTGCGCGCTCATCGCGATAGGAATGTTCTTTTTCCGCGCTCACCGAGAGCCAGATAATCGCAGCCGTTCTTTCGTTCAGCGCGCTGCTCGTCTGCTATCTCGCAAAGGGCATCTCGGGGGCTCATTCCGTCCACACCGATAAGGCCGCCTCGTTCATCGCACTCTCGGTTCTCGCGGCTGTTGCTGCGATAGCTGCATACATGCTGACAAAGAACACGACGGTCGGCGGCTCGGTATACATCGTACTGCAGCTGCTGCTTGCGCTTCTCTACTTTATCAAATCGAGCATATTTGAAAATTTGTTTCCCACAGTCATAGCAAGTCTCGGCGTATTCGACCGCCTCGACAGCTTTGTCGGCGGAATATTCGATCTCAGCGCCGTCGTGTACTATCTGACGGTTATCTGCCTGTTCTGCTATCTCACTGCAAAGACCATGCAGCAGAGAAGATGGGCGTAAGGAGGTAGTAAAATGAAGAATATTTTCAAGAAAACAGAGGGCGAGCAGCGCCGTACACGTCTCGGCAGCTTCAGCCTTATCGGCATTGCGCTAGCTATCGTTGCGGTGATAGTCGTTAACCTGCTCGTGTCCTCCCTCCCCTCTCGCCTGACGAAATTCGATATGAGCGCTGAGGACCTGTATACCCTCTCTGAGGATACCGAAAAGCTCGTTGCGGACGTAGATGCCGATATAACCATGTATCAGCTGCTCGGTTCGAGCTCTTCTACCTACGGTGATATGATATGGGAGCTGCTGAGCAGATATGCGTCGATAAACTCGCACATAAAGGTCGAGCAGGTGGATATCACGCTCAACCCGACCTTCTATCAGTCCTACACCGATAAGGCGCCCTCACAGAACAGCGTTATAGTAAGCTCCTCGCTGCGCTCTAAGGTGGTCGACTACTCCGATATAGTCGTGACCACCCAGACCCCCAACTGTCAGAACAATGTCATACGACACAACCTATGAGTTTGCGGGCGAGGCGCAGATGACAAGTGCCATCGAATATGTAACGAGTGACAATCTTCCCGTCGTTTATCTGCTTAACGGAAACGGTGAGAGCAGTCTCTCCTCCGACTTTTCCTCCATTCTTGCGGACGACAACTTCCGCACAGAGCAGCTCTCGCTGATAACCGGCGACGGAAAGGTTCCGAGCGACGCATCCTGCGTTTTGATAAACGTTCCGCAGAACGACCTCTCGGAGGATGAGGTGTCCGCGCTTGAGGAATATATCGACGGCGGCGGAAAGGTAGTAATGCTAACGCATTTCGCGTACGACCTTCCGAACTTGAATAGCTTTGCTAACAAATACGGCTTAAATCGCGTTGCGGGATTACTTGTAGAGCGCGATGAAAGCATGTACATCAGCAACTATCCTTATGCTATCATACCCACGATTGCCAACAACGATATATCGTCAATGCTGAATTCTCAGAATGTATATGTAGTAACGGCAAAGTACAAGCGGAGTAGGAAGTCACGGAATTACACAGGTTGACACTGACAAAAAATGTTACTGTTGATGCCCTCCTCTCTACATCCGACAAAGCATATAGTAAAGTTAACTTTGATTCGTCGGAGTCAGGCAACTCGCTTTACACAGTCGCCGATGAAGATATCGAAGGACAGTTTATGGTAGGAGCAAGGTCGACCCTCTCCGAGAGCGACGGTCAGCTGATATGGTTCGGCACCCCATATGTTGAAGCTAACTACTACGCAAATCTGCAGTATCTCATCGCGACCATGAACACCGTCTGCGAGAAGGAAGCATCGGTCACAATTGCCGCTAAGTCGCTGATGTCAGATTCGCTTACCGTTCCCGACGGATCGAGCAGCTTTTGGCTTGCAATAATGTGCGTTGTCGTTCCCGTATCGGTCGCCGCAAGCGGTCTCTATGTATGGAACAGACGCAGAAAGCGCTGAGGCTGAGCCATGGATGAGAAAAAAAGAATATCACCCCGGTACTGAGCGACGAAACGGATGCCGCATCAGTACCGGATGCGGGCGAGCTGCGCAGAAAAAACGACAGAGACAGCTCGTGACGAGTATTCTGCTCGTTGTATTCGCGGCGGTGCTCATCACAGTATACTTCATTGTCGCGCCGCTTCTCTCCGAGGACGGAAATGCAGCCGATACGACAGAGACCGAGGCTGTATCGGTCTCCGCACATCAAAGCTCCGAGGTACTCTCGCTCACATTTCCGAGCAGTGAGGAATCCGAGGGCACGATAACCCTCTCGCGCGGCTCAAGCTCCGCAGACTGGGAATATGTTCAGCGCCCGGGCTTTCCGCTCAGCGATACCAAGCTCTCAAAGCTCGCATCAGCGGTAGCCTCGATCAGTGCCTCGCGCGAGATAACCGAGCCGGGAGACCTCTCTACATACGGTCTCGACGATCCGTCGCTGACCGTCACCGTCGGATATTCCGACGGCACGACACGCAGCTACAGCATCGGAAACTACAACGAGTTCTCGAGTGTGTACTATATGATGACCGACGGCAGCAATACGATCTATACCGTTGACAGTACCATAAAGCGTACGTTTACCGTCTCGGAGGATGATCTTATATCGCTTGCCGCACTCCCGACCGATATTACCTACACCGGCTATTCGGTGACCGCACCCGACGGCAGCGCCGATAACTATACCGGCGATATGCTCACCGACAGCTATACAGAGCTGCTCGGAAAGCTCGAACTGACCGGATGGGCGGCATACGCACCGAGCGATGAGCAGCTATCCGAGATGGGGCTCGGCGACGATGCGTACACCGTGACCGTAAGCTACTCAAAGGAGGTCAAGCTTGACGAGACCAATGAGGACTCCTCTGCAACCTCGGTAAAAACTACCGGCAGCTACTCGCTGCGCGTAGGCGGCAAGGTGCTCTCCGAGGACGGCAGCGACACCACCTCTCAGCGATATCTGCTCTACGGCGACGACGGCGTGGTCTATAAGGCTGATTCCTCGGTGCTCGACGCGCTTATCAGCGGCGCAGCGCCCGCAGAAGAGACGACTGCTGCAGAATAAAAAATGCTTACAAAATGCGGCAGCTGCGGTAAAGCACGCATACAACAGAATATGACAAAGCACAGAGGCGGCAGCCGATTATCGGCTGCCGCCTCTGTGCTTTCACTCGGAGTGACGCTCAGATATTATTCCGTTTTTTTAATGGCATACGGACTTTCGTCTGATTACTCTCCGTCGTTCCAGTTATGATAGATATTAACAACATCGTCGTTTTCCTCGAGGTGCTCGAGGAGCGAGTTCATCTTCTTGATATCATCCTCATCGGTGAGATCGACATAGTTTGAGGGGTATCTTATCCTTTTTTCGCAAGAGGCGATCGCATATCCCATTGCCTCAAGCTCGTCACGAACGGCTTCAAGATCGCTCGGTTCGGTGGTTATCTCAAAGATATCACCGTCTGCAGCAAAATCCTCCGCGCCCGATTCAAGTGCATCCTCCATGAGCTTATCCTCGTCTACACCGCCCTCGCTGTTGTCTATAATGATAATGCCCTTTTCGGTAAAGAGGTAGCCTACACAGCCGCTCTGGCCGAGATTGCCGCCGAACTTATCGAAGAAATGGCGAACCTCTGCCGCAGTACGGTTGCGATTATCCGTTGCCGCCTCAACTATAACGGCAACACCGGACGGACCGTAGCCCTCATAGGAGATCTCCTCGTATACCGCACCATCTGCGCCGCTTGCCTTCTTGATAATGCGGTCGATATTATCATTCGGGACATTGAGCGACTTAGCCTTGGAGATAAGGTCGCGCAGCTTGGAGTTTGAAACGGGATCGGGACCGCCCGCCTTAACGGCAACGGCGATCTCCTTACCGACCTTGGTAAAGACACTCGCGCGCTGTGCGTCGGTCTTTTTCCTTCTTGTGCATTATATTTTTCCATTTGCTATGTCCTGACATTTTATATTCTCCTTATTGTGTGTAATAATTTTAGTTTCAGCCGACGGATTAAAAGCGGCGAATAGGCAGCCGCTCCGGCGGCTTATACGCCACGGCAGACCGTCAGATCTTCTCGGGCGTTCTCATACAGATGAGATGCAGTGCATTTCCGAGTACATCGCGAACCGCAGCGGTCATGCGCAGACGCGAAGCGCCGACAGCATCCGATTCTGCATGCGCGATGGAGCAATCGTGATAGAACTTATTGAATGCAGCACAGAGCTGATAAATATAGCGTGTGACGATGCTCGGCTCATATGCTTCAAGCGCATCCGAGACCTTTTCCGGGAAGAGTGCAAGCGTACGCAGCAACTCGCGCTCCGCATCGCACAGAGGTGCTCCCTCTGCTGCCGCCGCATCCGGAATACTGTCGGCACGGGAGAGGATAGAGCAGGTGCGCGCATAGGTATACTGTGCATACGGTCCGGTATTTCCGTCAAACGAAAGCGCATCCTCGAGCATAAAGCTGATATCCTTAATGCGGCTGCCGGAGAGGTAGTAGTATACGATAGCTCCGACACCGACCGCCTCGGCTACGCTGTCCATATCCTCAAGCTCTCTGCCCTTCTCGGTCATTATCTCGCGGACCTTTTCTATCGATTGAGCAAAAAGGTCACGAAGCAAAAATGACGTTTCCGGTACGGGTAGCGAGCTTTTCGCCGTTGATGCTTAACGGTGCCGTACGGCACATGAACAAGTCCGCCGTACCACGGATATCCCATCAGCTCCACCACCTTGAACCACTGAGCAAAGTGCAGGCACTGAGCGGAAGAGGTAACATAGATACACTTATCGAAATCGTAGGTCTCTTTCCGGTATACCGCTGCCGCGATATCACGGGTAGGATAGAGGGTGGAGCCGTCCTTTTTTCAGTATCAGGCATGGAGGCATTCCGTACTCCTCAAGGTCGACAATGGATGCGCCGTCGTCGATCTTGAGCAATCCCATATCGCGCAGCTTCTGTACCTGTGCCGGCATCTTGTCGGTATAAAAGCTCTCACCCTTATACGAATCAAACTCGATATCAAAGCTGTGCATAGGTCTTTTTTTATACTCACGCAGACTCAGGTCGACGAACCAACGCCAGAGCGCAAGGTTTTCCTCGTCTCCGTGCTCGAGCTTGGCAAACTCCTCGCGAGCACGGTCGTTCAGAGTCGGGTCGGATTCAGCCTCCTCGTGGAAGCGGACATACAGCTCAACGAGCTTGTCTATGCCGCCCTGCTCTATCATCTCGCGGTCACCCCAGAGGCGATATGCGGTTATTAGCTTACCGAACTGAGTGCCCCAGTCGCCGAGATAGTTTATGCCGACGCAATTATAGCCTGCGAACTGATGCAGCTTTTTAAGAGAATGACCGATAACCGTCGTTCCGAGATGCCCGATGTGAAAGGGCTTAGCCACATTCGGCGATGAATAGTCGAGGACTATCGTCTTGCCGTGCCCGACATCCGATCCACCGTAGGGGATCTCGCCCGGTCGGGTATGCGCTCGACAAGGTCGTCTCGCAGATAGCCGTCTGACACCTTTGAAATTAAGGTATCCGCCGGCGCATACCGCCTCGGATATGCCGTTAGGCAGATCCGCTGCCAGCGCCTCGCCTACCGACGAAGCAATTACGGGCGGTGCCTTGCGGAGCGTGCGCGAGAGCTTAAAAAGCACGGCAGTGCGATATCCACCCATTGTGTTGTCGGGAGGGTACTCGAGCATGGCGCAGAGCTCCTCTGCCGCAGGAGCATTGCCGAACTGCGCCTCCATGACCGAGGCGAGCTTCTCCGATAATCTCTTCTTGATAGTCAGCATAAAAGTTACCTTTTTTCGTTATTTATGTGCCGCGCACGGCAAAATCGACACAGCGATGCAATTATACCGCACGGACAAACATACCACCCTATAATATACCATACATCGGCGGGAATTGCAATAGCAAGCGTGAAAGTTTTCAACGTCGGGTGGCAAAAATCCGCTGTCGGGTGTATACAGCCGCACATCCGTCATCTTCCTGCTATTGTATCTTATAACTCACATACAACGTCTGCATTATACTCTATAGTGCTGACAATAATTGCGCCATCGCACACGATATACAGCTGTGCCTTGACGCTTCATAGAAGATGCCGATATAAAAAAATCCGCCGCGTAGGCTCGACGGCGGATCTTATAATTATGCAGTTGGGCTCGAATAATCGGCATTTTCTTGCGCTCGAAGAGTCAGGCATCGGGGTCAACACACGTAACACATCAGGTAAGCACTATCAGGCTGCGAGCGCGGCAAGCTGAAGCAGCGCACATATCGGAACACCTATGCGAAAGTTTGTATGGCGAGTCTTATGATGCATTAGATGCATTCCTACAAACGAGCCGACGCCTCCGAAGAAAACCGTAAAAACCACAATGCCGCCTCGGAAATACGCCATGTGCCCCGGCGAGCAAGGTTCTTATCAATTATGAAGACCAGCAATGCCAAAACGCTCATTACTGTCATTGCGATAACATAAAAGAACTCGTCACAGTCAGTTCAGCGAAAGCGCCGTGCAAAATTCATCTTAATTTCTCCTCCCGCTTATTTATTGAAAATCTCGGAGAAACGTTCACGCGCGGCGCTGATATTCTCGCTTGCGATTTTTTCGTAGCCGATAAGCGTGTATGTATTGATGATAAGATGACGGAAATGCGGATCGTCAAGAGCGCTGCATACAAACGACTGGCGCGGTGAGTTTATATCCTCTCCGCTTATCTGGAAGAAGTTATGCAGACGGCAGATATTCATAACACGGGCAAGCTGCTCCGGTGAGTTGCGAGTAGGCATATATGTAACGGCATCGAAGCCGAGCCCCTGAAGCACGCAGACGACCGCGTCGAGATATTCATCCTCGAAGCGCTGTGATTTTTTGTCTCCGGTTACAGAATCGCCTACATCTCCGAGATATGCATACGCAGCGATACCGCCGTTGTCGTGCACCATCTTGACAAAGGTCATGGCATCCGGAAGTTCGTCTGTCGCGGGTATGTACACCTTTCCGATAAGGTCGCTCTTCAGCACGCCGAGAAGATCATAAACATAAAAATCAGGATGAGCGTCGAGCAGCTTGCGGCGATTTTTGTCCGAGAGCTTCATGCCCATCTCGTCTCCGAGAAAGGCAACTACCTGCTCGGGCAGCTGATAACGCTCGACTATCTTTTTAGCAAGGGCAAACATCAGATGGCGCTCGGTCACCGTTCCTCCCTTTGCATAGTTTGAGCTCGGAAGAACATCTGTATCAAAATCGACGCTTATCCCGTACGGCTCCATCAGCTCGTTTATCCGCTCGCACATGGCGCGGTTGCGAACATTTCTCGCCGCGCGATAGGGGCGCGAAAAAAGTCGTTTACCTTCTCAAGATTGCAGTGCGGTATACCGTGCATTGCGACATATGCTACCGAGACCTGATCGGGGTTATTGATGCGTCTGCCGCACAGCACCGTATCCGACATATCTACCCGGCACTCTACGCCGCAGGTCACCGGCATGTCGAGAATGTCAGCTGCCTCGAGAAATTCGCGTGCGCCCGCAGTCGAATCATGATCCATTATTCCCGCCGTGCCGAGTCCGTTCTTCCATGCGATGTAGACTGCCTCGGTAGGCGTGTAGGGCGAGAACGAATACGTTGTATGAATGTGGTTGTTAACATAAGAGGTCTTTGGCGGAGGCGGAATCTTGCCCGCATCCAGCTTTGCTCTGATCTCACGAAGCTCATCGAGTGTCATCATGACAGAAATCTCCTTACAATAAATAAATAAGTGATTATATGCTGTTACAAATCGTCTTGAAGTCGCTGTGTATCCGCTGTATGTGCTATGTAAATATTAAACCGTGGGTGTGGTGTGTGTGTTCAGATGTGATTTATATGTCCGGCTCCTATCGGAGCAATGTGTTCTTCTATTTAATTTCTATGCCGCCTCGGGCAATATGGTGATGTTTTATAGTATTCAAGGAGCAATGAAGTCCGCTCCTTTTAAACTAAAAACATCTTTTTTAATGTCCTTGATGATTTTTCAGACTGTGCTTTTCCTTTCAGAGAGCTTTCTCATTTTAAAGTATACACGCAACCTCTCGGAGAAAGCTTCTGTCTGCGCTTTCTCTCTCAGAAAACTCACTATATTCTGTCTCTTTCAGCGTCTCGTTATTGTTTGAGACTAAAATCTTTTTCTTTTCGTTCCACAAGAACTTTCAGGTCTGCGCTTTTTAGCCGAACCGCCGCGTGGAGAGATAAAAAAGATGCAGAAGCGTCGAAACACGACTCGTCGCCGCACCGGCGTACGGCAGAGACGGGTTTCGGCGGTAGAAAAAGCGGATAATTATTCCCTTTGGAGAAATCCGATAGGATTTTATCAGCCTTTCCGATGCAGAGAGAGGAGTTTGGTAGCAGAAGATTGAGTTTCCAACAGCCCCTCCGTCACGGCAAGCCGTGCCACCTCCCCTTACACAGGGGAGGCAAACACGTCCGTAGCTTCTCTCACACCATCTGCTTAATCTCAAGCTAAGCTCAAATATCTTAGAGCCTTTTCGATCTGCGCTTCTTTAGCCGAACCGCCGCGTGGAGAGATAAAAAAGATGCAGAAGCGTCGAAACACGACTCGTCGCCGTACAAGCGTACGGCAGAGAGACGGTCGGCGGTAGGAAAACGTCATTATGCGCAGAATCCGCAAGGATTCCGACACATTACCCGCCATATGGGACATACTAAAGATTAATTATCATAGTCCGTTTTCGCTTTTCGATCTGCGCTTTTTAGCCTTCACGCAGATAAAAAAGATGCAGAAGCGTCGAAACACGACTCGTCGCCGTACAAGCGTACGGCAGAGACGGGGTTTCGGCGGTAGAAAAAGCGGATAATCATTCCTTTGGAGAAATCCGATAGGATTTCATCTTCTTTCACGGTATTTGTGCCGAATAATAGCTTAATAATTGCTTTTATCCGCTTTTTCGATCTGCGCTTTTTTAGCCTCCACGAGGGTTAGTTGAGCATGGATTGACCACCGGTCACAGGCACAGCCTGACCCGTCTCATAGGTCTGCTCCACAATATAGAATATCGCACGTGCAACGTCGATCGTCTGGCATCCGCGATTCATAGGTACCTTACTCTCATAGAATCGGCGAACATCCTCCACAGTTTTTAGCTCCCGGCACCTTACCCGCGCGCAGATACTGAACGAACAGTCCCTTTTCGGGATCGCTCCACAGCGGACCGTCGAGGAAGTTTCCGGGGCAGACCGCATTTACCTTGATATTGTACGGAACAAGCTCAAGTGCGAATGACTGGGTAAGTCCGATACCGCCGAACTTGCTGCCGGCATAGGCAAAATTTTATTCGAGCCGACAAGTCCCGACTTGAGTTGATCTCGATGATATCCATCATGTAGTCGGGCGCGATATCGTGCTGACGCTTCATTATGCGCGAAGCATATTTTTGTACAGAGGAAGTAGCCGGTATAGTTTACAGAGGTAACAAGCTCGAGCGTGCTCTTGGTCATCTCCTCGAGGCTGCCCGCCTTTGCTATGCCTGCATTGTTAACAAATATATCGAGTCCGCCGAACGCAAGCACTGCGCGATCTATCATATTTTTGACCGATTCCTCGTCGGTCACGTTTGCCGCCACGGCATATCCGCGGAACACCGTACTCGGCAGCAGCCTTTTTGCTGCGCCGCCCTCGTTCATATCGGCAATGACGATGTTTGCGCCCTCGGCAGCCATTGCGTCCGCAATGCCCTTTCCGAAGCCCTGAGCACCGCCGGTGATTATTGCGATCTTACCGTCGAGACGCTTCTTCTGCGCGCCCGCATCTGCGACCTTGCTGCGGTAGCTCTCCACCTCCCAGTTTGCGATAAAGTCTATCATCTCGTCGGTCATCGGCTTAACGCCACCGAACAGCTTTGCATATACGCATATCTTTACCGCATCGGTAAATACCTCGAGCACCGTCTCAGCCTGCTTTGCGTCCTTACCGCATGCGAACATTCCGAGTCCCGGAACTATAACGACGCGGGGCGCATAGCCGTGCTCTGCGCGGAAGCAGAGATACTCGGCGCGAACGGTAGCGAGGTCGGTCACGGTATTGAGCACGAGCTGGCTCGTCTTGGTATAAACGATATGGTCGGGGGAAAGACTCTTGGTCGATGTGTCATACTCGAGCAGCGCGCGATTGCAGGCAAAACGGACAACAGCCTCGCCCGTGCCGTCCGAATAGAGCATACGCAGAATGGGCGCGGTGCGCACCGCAAGATCAACATTGAAATCGGTTATAGGCTCGACATCCGGCACGCACCCCTTTTCCTCGGCATAGGAATGAATCTTCTCGTATACCGATGTGAGCAGCTCACCGCAGCCATCGGTCGTGTCGGATGCTACGAATATTCCGTGATTTTCGAGGAACAGTATATCCGGGAAAATACCGCCGTTCTCAGCCATCTTTGCCTTTATAGCATCGCGGCAGTTCAGCGCAAGGATATATCCGGGCTTACAAATCGGTATCCATACCGTGCGGGCGGGCGTCGAACATACGTGCGACAGCCTCGGCACCTCCCTTTGCGCAGGTGATGCCGTTGATGGCAGCAGGATGAACATGCAGCACGTAGCGCTGTGCAAACAACTCGTGAAGCAGCGTTTCTACACTCGGGCGGCGATTCTCGCCGGGAGCACGTGCAGCCATCATATCGGCAAGCACCGCAGCCTCTCGCTCAGCCTCGCCGGCAGGATAATCCTTATCCCACATTGCGCCGAGAGCATGACGGTCCATCTTTACGAATTCGCCGGGCTTTATCGTCGCCAGCGCGGTGCCCGAGCCCTTAACGAACAGCCAATCCTCGTTCTTGTAGGAGGTATTTCCGCCTCCCGCAAGAACAAACTCGGATTGCTCCCGTACAGATTACTCATATCCGCAAGTGCGGTAAGCTCATTCTCAAACATCTCTATACCCTATGCCTTCGCTCAGCGAAAGCTCCCTTTCTTTAAAGTCCCACGGCATTCTGTGCAGCCTTTTGCCGCAGCCGTCGATATCGCAAAATCAGATATCCTTTGCGTTACGGAGAACGTACTGCTCCGCCTCAAAACACCAAAGCTCGTTATGACGCGAGCATATCTCGGCAAGGTCGGCATAGAACGGATCGTTTCTTTCCGAGCTCGGCAAAGTCGGAGATTGCAACGAGCGGCATATCCTTATTGGTGTAGATGAGCTTCTTTCCGCCCCCTTGATCTCGGGCAGACGAAGAACGGTATCGACGACCGTATTCATACCGCCGATGTGCGTTATCATCGCAGCGGGATTGATATCGCCGGACTCCATCATGCGCAGAGCCTCGCGCATATCATCCGTATTTCCTCCGCTCGTACCGACGATGTGTGTCGAGCCGTAATGAACATTGTAGAAGTTAAACTCTGCGGAAAACGCGGGATTGGTGGGTCCTGCAAAGAAATTAAGACAGCCGTCTCGCGCGAGCAGCTTGTCGCCCATCTCTACGACCGGCTTTACCGGCGCATAGACGAACACATCGTTATAGCCCTTGCCGCCGGGCAGCTCCATCATATGAGCTACCGGATCGTCGAGCTTACCGGTGTTAAGATATACGAGCTTGACGCCCTTTGCGGCAGCCTTTTTCGACAGAGAGTATCTGCTCTGCACGTGCAAGGCGCGCATCGTCAAGGTCTGTTACTACAACGAGCGAGGGCTTGCGATCGCAGGCGATAGCATAGTCGATAGCTCCGAGTCCCATAGGACCCGCGCCCGCAAGGATAGCAAGACAGCCGCCCTCTACGATGCCCATATCGTGAACGTACTTACCGGGCGTCGTGTGGTAGCATGCATGGAACGCACCGACGATGCAGGAGACCGGCTCCGCAAGCGAGCCGTAGAAGAATGCGTCTCCCTTTATACGAGAGCAGACAGCCTGTCTCCATGACCTCGTTCGGGATGATAACGTAGGTCGCGTCTCCGCCGACGTACTTATACGAATAGCCGGGAGCATAGAGACTGCCCTTATAGTTCATTGCGGGCTGAATAGAGAAACGGTCGCCGGGCTTGAATTCGGATGCCCACTTAGAGCCGACCTTTACTATCTCACCGCAGAACTCATGTCCGATAATGGTAGGATTCTCGGCAACATCATCCGGCACGCGCTTATGATCCTCGCCCTGAACAGCCGCCTTGTGCGACGACATGCATACGCTATCCGAGATAACATGAGCGAGTATCTCGTCCTCTCGCGGTTCCGGCAGCTCGAATTCCTCGAGTCGGAGGTCATTTTTACCGTAGATTCTGACAGCCTTTGTTTTCATTTTTGTTTTTCTCCTTTTTTGATCTTTTTCGCGAAAAATCGGCGTATTATCTTCATCGGCAGACGCAGACGGAAACGGTATCATATCTGCACTCCGTACCGCCTAATTATATGCGTTGCCCTTGCAATTACCGCCGTATTATGATATAATGAGAACAGCTGCGCAGATGCGGGTATGCCCGCCGTGCGCCGACCGTGACGAGAGGCATACGCAGTCCGTTCGGACGTGCCGACAGTTTGATACCGCTCATTCGGTCAATTTAAACAAAAAACATTATATCATCACTTTTGTATTTTGTCAACTGCTTCGTGTGCGAATATCACACTTTTTCTATCGTTTTTCACAAACATTATCGAAATATCGAAATCAGGAACGTATATGAACGAAAAAAGCAAAAAATAAGCCCAACCGCGAGCAGGCGAGTGAAAGAATAGATGAGCTCTGCCCTCTCCCTGACCTATTATTCAAAGCGCTACTATGTCGACGATGACCCGGTGGTCTCGGACAGTGAGTACGATATGCTGTTCCGCGAGCTGGGAGACCTTGAGACGCTGTATCCCGAGCTGCGCAGACCCGATTCGCCTACGCTGAGGGTCGGCGGCGCTGTGCTCGACCGATTTGAAAAGGTGACGCACGCGATACCGATGGGCAGTCTGTCGGATGTTTTCAGCTATGAGGAGCTGAGCGAGTTTCTCTGCAAGACCGACTATTCCGGCGACTGGTCGGTCGAATGCAAGATAGACGGGCTCTCCGTTTCGCTCGAGTATGACGGTGGGCTGCTTACGCGCGGTTCGACGCGCGGCAACGGCACCGTCGGCGAGGATGTCACCGCAAATCTGAGGACCGTTCGATCCATCCCGCTCTCCATCCCCTACGAGGGACACCTCGAGGTGCGCGGAGAGGTATATATGCCGCGCCGCAGCTTTGCACGGCTAAACGAGCGAAGAGACGAGGAGGGACTTCCCACATTCGCAAATCCGCGAAATGCAGCTGCCGGCTCTCTGCGCCAGCTCGACTCACGCATTGCAGCCGAGCGCGGACTCGATATATATATCTTCAATATTCAGACATGCGACCGCAGCTTTGACGGTCACAGCGACGGTCTCGACTGGCTCGTATCGCTCGGCTTCAGCGTTATTCCGTTCCGCGAACGTCTGCGCAGCACGACGGATATAATCTCTGCAATAGAGAAAATAGGCGAGGAGCGCCACCGCCTGCCGTGCGACATCGACGGCGTTGTTATAAAAGCTGACGATATTGCTGCGCGCGTAAGGATAGGCGAGCTTTCCGGCAGGCCGAAATGGGCGGTTGCGTACAAGTTCCCACCGGAGCAGCAGGATACTCATCTGCTTGACATTACCGTTCAGGTAGGCAGGACCGGAGTTCTGACCCCGACCGCCGAGCTTGAGCCGGTAAGGCTCGCCGGAACAACGGTATCGCGCGCAACGCTGCACAATATTGACTTTATCACCGAACGGGATATACGCATAGGCGACACCGTTACGGTACAAAAGGCAGGGGACATAATCCCGAGATAGTAGCCGTTCGTCACGACCTGCGCCCCGAGGGCAGCAAGCCGTACAAGATGCCGACAGTCTGCCGTCCTGCGGAGAGCGTGTCTCCCGCGATGTGGGCGCGGTTGCAACACGCTGCACAAATCCCCTCTGCCCCGCTCAGCTCGAGCGCACGCTCATACACTTTGCCTCACGCGACTGCATGGGCATAGACGGCATGGGACCCGCCGTCGTGCGCGCGCTGCTCACTTCCGGTATGGTTCGCAGCATACCCGATATCTATCACCTCGAGCCGTCCGAGCTTGCCTCGCTCGACCGTATGGGCGAGACCTCGGCTGCCAAGCTGTGCGCCGCGATAGAAGGGTCCAAGAGCAGAGGCGCCGCAAGGCTTATATATGCGCTCGGAATACGCGGAGTCGGAGAGGTCGCCGCACGTGCACTCGCAGAGGAATTCGGCGGGGTTCGTCAGCTCGCGAAGGCGGGTGCGGAGCGTCTGACCGAGATAGCCGATATCGGTGCCGTTACTGCCGAGAGCATCGCGGAATTTTTCGCGTCCCCCTCCACAGCCGAGCTTGTCGACCGACTCGACGAATGCGGAGTTATGCTCGAATCAAAGAGCGAGGAGCGCCGCGGTGATGCGTTCGACGGGCTGACATTCGTGCTGACGGGAACGCTTCCGACAATGACGCGCGACGAGGCATCGGCAGTCATCAAGAGCCTCGGCGGAAAGACCTCCTCCTCCGTTTCGGCAAAGACTGATTATCTGCTCGCCGGAGATAAGGCGGGAAGCAAGCTGACAAAGGCGGAATCGCTCGGCATTTCGGTAATAGACGAGGCAGAATTCCGCAGGATGGCGGGGATCTGACCGAACGGAAATAACAAAAAGTCAAACGATAAAGGAATAAATATATGCTTATAGACAAGGTTAAGGTATATGTAAAGGCGGGAGACGGCGGCAACGGCGCCGTCACCTTCCGACGCGAAAAATACGTCTCACACGGCGGACCGGACGGCGGCGACGGCGGACGCGGCGGCAACATCATTATCACGATAGACGAGGGGACAAATACCCTGCTCGACTACAAGAATCGCCGCAAGTTCATAGCGCAGAACGGAGAAAACGGCTCGGGCGCGAAGTTTCACGGCGGCAACGGTAAGGACACCGTGCTTCCCGTTCCTCCCGGAACCGTAATAAAGGACGCCGAGAGCGGACTGGTCATAAAAGATATGTCCGAGGACGGCGAGCCGTTCGTGCTCTGCCGAGGAGGCAAGGGCGGCTGGGGCAACCGCCATTTTGCAACGCCCACACGCCGCACGCCGCGCTTTGCGAAAAGCGGACTCAAGGGTGAGGAGCGCGAGGTCATATTCGAGCTTAAAATGATAGCCGATGTCGGACTTATCGGTTTTCCGAGCGTCGGAAAATCCTCTATCCTCTCGGTCATCTCGGCGGCAAGACCAAAGATAGCCGAATACCATTTCACAACCCTCTCGCCGAATCTCGGTGTGGTCCGCCTGCATGACGGCAGAGGCTTTGTCGCCGCAGACATTCCCGGGCTTATCGAGGGAGCGAGCGAGGGAGCGGGGCTCGGGCACGCATTTCTGCGTCATATCGAGCGCTGCCGCATGCTTCTGCACGTAGTTGATGTTTCCGGAATGACCGGGCGCGACCCCGTCGAGGACATCATCACCATCAACCGCGAGCTCGAACGGTTCAGTGAGGCGCTTGCATCGCTGCCGCAGCTGCTCATTGCAAACAAATGCGACGCGATCTCCGACCCGGATGCACTCGCACGCGTGGAAAAAAATACGCATCGGAGCACGGGCTCGAGCTCATAAAGATATCCGCTGCCACCCGTCAGGGTATAGACGGAATGCTCTCGACCGTCGCCGACCGTCTGCGCACGCTGCCGCCGGTAGTCGTATATGAGCCGGAATATGTATGCCGTCCCGAGAGCGAGCTTATCGACCGCGACAACCATGAGGTCGAGATACACCGCGAGGGCTCGACCTATGTTGTCGAGGCAGACTGGCTCTGGAATCTCGTCGGCTCGGTCAACTTTGAGGATCGCGATTCGCTGCGCTATTTTTCAGCGCGTGCTGCGCACGAGCGGCGTGATCGACCGTCTCGAGGAGGCGGGCTGCGGCGACGGTGATTCGGTCGCAATATACGACTTTGAATTCGACTTTGTCAAGTAAAGCAGGCATAAAGGCAAAAAATGCCGAAACTTAGCCTTGACAAGCAGCCGATGCAATGCTATCATATTGTTTATATGACATATATCCGTACCGATGCGTTCGCTGCATCGGTCGGACAAGGACGCAAAGAAAACACAAGGAATAGGACAATACAAAAATGATACAGAAACCATACGGTACGAATGACATTCTTCCCGGTCACACCGAAAAATGGCAGTACATTGAGTCGGTCGCGCGCGAGACGGCTGCTCTTTACGGCTTCGGCGAGATACGCTTTCCTACCATCGAGTATACCGAGCTGTTTCAGCGCGGCGTAGGCGACACCACCGACGTTGTTCAGAAGGAGATGTACACCTTTGACGACCGAGAGGAGGGGCGCAGCATATCGCTTCGTCCCGAGGGGCACTGCATCGGTTGCGCGCTCGGTCATCGAAAACGGTCTCTACGGCGGCACAATGCCGCTACGGCTCTACTACATAATCAACTGCTTCCGCCACGAGAAGCCGCAGGCGGGCAGATACCGCGAGTTTTATCAGTTCGGAGTAGAGCTGTTCGGAACGACCTCCGCAGCCGCGGACGCGCAGATAATCGCACTCGGCGCGGCATTTCTCCGCCGCGCCTCGGTCTGCCGTTTATTCTCCGACTCAACAGCATCGGCTGCAAGAAGTGCCGCGCAGACTATCAGCGAGCGCTCGTAGAGTATTTCTCGGCTCACCGCGACAAGCTCTGCGACAGCTGCAAGACAAGGCTCGAGCGCAACCCGCTCCGTCTGCTCGACTGCAAGTCCGAGATATGCTCCGAGATAGCTAAGGAGGCGCCTAAGACCACCGATTACCTATGCGACGACTGCGCGCAGCACTACAACGAGCTGCTTGCAACGCTCGACGGTATGGGTATCGAGTATGTCTCGATCCGAAGATCGTACGCGGCCTCGACTACTATTCGAGAACGGTATTTGAGTATCAGTTCACCGGTATCGGTGCGCAGAACGCGCTCGGCGGCGGCGGACGCTATGACGGGCTTATCGAGTCGGTCGGCGGTCCCTCGCTCTCCGGCATCGGCTTTGCAATGGGCATCAACCGCCTCATTCTCGCCATGGAGCAGACCGGTGCGTCTTATCCCGAGCAGCCTAAGCCTACGCTCTATATCGCGGCACTCGGTGCGCCCGCAATGCGCCGCGCCGCAGTTCTCGCACAGCAGCTGCGCGAGCAGGGTGTCCGCGCCGAATCCGACATAGTCGGACGCTCGCTCAAGGCGCAAATGAAGTATGCGGGAAAATCGGGCTTTCGTTACACACTGATGATAGGCGACAGCGAGCTCGAGACCGGCAGAGCATTCCTCCGCAATATGGAGCAGAGCGAGCAGACCGAGATCGAGATCGACCGCGTAGCCGATTATCTCATCTGATCACGGCGCAGAGCACCGTCGGTGCGGCAATATAATGTTGCGCTATCCATTCTCAATAAAGTAATAACAGCGGCGGCGCGCGGCATCTGCACAGCTGCCGCCCGAAAGGATAATATACAACAGCATGGAAAGAGAATTTCTGTCCGAAAAGGACAAAAGGACAAAATACTGCGGAGAGTTTACCTCCGCCGACATCGGCAAGCGCACGTCTGCGCCATGGGCTGGGTTCAGCGTCAGAGAGACCTCGGCAGTCTGATATTCATCGACCTGCGCGACCGCACCGGTATCGTTCAGCTCGCCTTTGACGACAAGACCGAGCGCAGCATCTTCGATATGGCATTCGCGCTCCGCAGCGAGTATGTTGTCGTTGCGTGGGGAACGGTTCGTCCGCGCGGCGAGGGTGCGGTCAATCGCAATATTCCGACAGGCGAGATAGAGATATTCGTAGATGAGCTGAAGCTGCTCTCAGAGGCGCAGACCCCACCATTTGAAATAGTAGAAAACAGCGACGTTCGCCCCGAGGTACGCCTTAAATATCGTTATCTCGACATGCGCCGTCCCGACCTCAACGCACGCATCATCGCGCGCGGCAAGATAGCAAAGCTCGCACGAGACTATTACTACGACAACGGCTTTATCGAGATCGAGACCCCCGACCTCATCGCTCCGACACCCGAGGGGGCACGCGACTACCTCGTGCCGAGCCGCGTTCATCACGGTCACTTCTATGCCCTGCCGCAGTCTCCGCAGCTCTACAAACAGCTGCTGATGCTCTCCGGCTTTGATCGTTATATGCAGATAGCCCGCTGCTTCCGCGACGAGGATCTGCGCGCAGACCGTCAGCCCGAGTTTACACAGATAGATGTCGAGATGTCGTTCTGCCGTCAGGACGATGTTATCGAGGTGACCGAGGGCTTCCTCGCATATCTCTTCCGCGAATTTCTCGGTCGCGAGCTTTCTACTCCCCTGCTCCGTCTAACCTACGACGAGGCTATGAACCGCTTTGGCTCGGACAAGCCGGATATGCGGTTCGGAATGGAGCTGTGTGACCTCTCCGACCTTGCCGCAGGCTGCGGCTTTAAGGTGTTTGCCGGTGCCGTTGAAGCTGGCGGCTCCGTTCGCGGCATAAATGTCAAGGGCGGCGCACGCTTCTCCCGCAAGGAGATTGATTCGCTCACCGAATATGCAAAGACCTACCGAGCAAAGGGCGTTGCCTGGCTGAAAAAGAACGGCGAGGATATCTCGTCCTCCTATGCAAAATTCCTCACCGCCGAAGAAAATGCGGCAATAAACGACCGTCTCGGTCTCGAGGACGGCGACCTGCTGCTCATCGTTGCTGATAAGAATAGTGTTGTATTTGACTCGCTCGGGGCGCTCCGCTGCGAGTGCGCCCGCCGACTCGACCTCATCAAGCCCGGCGACTACAAGCTGCTGTGGGTCACCGACTTCCCGCTGCTCGAATACAGCGAGGAGGACGGCAGATACTATGCAAAGCACCATCCCTTTACCATGCCGAACGAGGACGACCTCGAGCTGCTGCGCGCGAGGGCAAGGATCTCGACAAGGTCCGCTCCATTGCATATGATATAGTGATAAACGGCACCGAGGCAGGCGGCGGCTCCGTCCGTATCCACCGCCCCGATGTTCAGAAGCTGATATTCCGCACGCTCGGTATGAGCGACGAGGAGGCACAGTCCAAATTCGGATTCCTGCTCGACGCTTACAAGTATGGTGCTCCACCGCATGCCGGAATGGCATTCGGTCTCGACCGCCTTGTAGCACTCATGCTCGGCATCGAGGATATCCGCGACGTTATCGCGTTCCCGAAGGTCCAGAACGCCTCCGAGCTTATGACCAAGTGCCCGACCCTCGGCGACCCCAAGGCGCTCGAGGAGCTCGGAATTGCCGTCGTAGACACAGAGGACGAGACGGGAGAATAAAATAATATCACCGCGTGTCCCCTCACCGTCGGTACGAAAGCAACGACCGAAGGGTGGGCGACATGCGGTGCCGCATTCAGCTTACCTAAAGGAAAACCGAAAGGAAAAATCAAATGGCTACTTTTTCAAGAACATTTGACGAGCGACGCACGATAGAGCGGCTGACTAAGCTCTACGGTCTCGGACCCAAGGTGCTCCGCTGCTCAAAAATAATCAACGGACACATCAACGATACATACAATGTAACCGTTCTCGGCGCGGACGGAAAGTCACATTCTTATATCTATCAGCGCGTCAACTCCTCCGTATTCTCCGAGCCCGCGCTCATCATGCAGAATCTCGCGGTAATACGTGAGTGGCTCGAATCGCATCAGAGCGACAGCGCATGCCATGTGCTTACATTCCTCAAGACGCGTATCGGTACAAAATTTCGTCACCTCGCCGAGCGGCGCGCTTTTGGCGCGTGAGCGAATTTGTCGAGCATTCGATCGTTTTCGACATGATAGAGGATGAACGAGTAATGGAGAAAACCGGGCAGGCATTCGGTGAATTTCAGCTCCAGCTGGCGGGAATTCCGATGGACAATATAGTTGAGACCATTCCCGATTTTCACAACACGCCGAAGCGTAGTCAGGCCCTGCTCGACGCTGCAGCGGCAGATACCGAGGGCAGAGCGGCGGAATGCGAAAAAGGACATTATCTTCTTCGAGGATAACCGCGAGCACTTCTCAACGCTTCAGCGCCTGCGCGATGACGGTATTATCCCCCGTCCGTATAACCCACAACGACACAAAGTGCAATAACATCCTCTTTCGACCGCGACACATTCGACCCCGTTATGATAATCGACCTCGATACCATCATGCCCGGTCTCGCCGCATACGACTACGGCGATGCTATACGCTGTGCAGCTAACTTTGCACCCGAGGATGAGCCGGATCTGCGCAAGGTCGGCCTTAACCTGAAATATTTCGAGGCATTCACGCGCGGCTTTGTCGGCGCATGCAAGGAAGTCATGACCGATGAAGAGGAGAAGAACCTCGCACTCGGCGCGCCTACACTCGCATTCGAGCTCGGCGCTCGCTTCCTTACCGACTATCTCAGCGGTGATACCTACTTTAAGCCCGAGCACCCGCATCATAACCTTGAGCGCGCCCGTTGTCAGATACGTCTGTGTCAGGATATGATGAAGAGATACGACCTTATGTGCCGCACGGTCGATAAATATTATTGCTGAGCGGATATTAAAATCATCCGGAACGAAATCGAACGCTCCGAACGATTTTATCTATCCCTCTTATCGGGAAATGATCAAAAGCGCAACCGAAATATCTCGGTCAAGCCAAAGCTGTCTGAGACAGATCCATTATAGGATATATAGACAGGTCTGTCGGAAAACAAGTGTTTTCCGACAGACCTATTATTTTAGTAAAGAGCAATACAGCGGCCTCATACCCCAAAATGTAACTATGGTACAGCTACACGCTCATCTGTGCGGGTGTATCAAAGCGAGTCTCTATCAACTTTCCGCTCTCAGGCGGAGAATAGACCCATGAATCTATGTGAGCGACCGAATCGGGAATGAAGTAGCTTATTCGTTTATCGGGTACTGTTATCCCCATACTGTCTATAAGCACGAGCTTGACCTTCATTCGCTCGGGGATAATGCTCTTTATGTACACAGCCGCCGTGTCGCCTACCGACGTACCCGGTCGGTACTCGCACAGACCGGCAAGGTTCGGTGTAAGCTCGACGAATATTCCGTAGTCCTCTATACTGCGCACCGTCCCGCTGACCGTCTGTCCGGCAGAAAAACGCGCAGCATTCTCCGCCCACGTTCCGAGCAGCTCCTTGTGCGAGACATACATCCGCGTAACAAACCCCTCAGCGTCCCTCTCGATACTGCGAACGACAGTTCTCAGATTCATACCGGTATAAAAGCGATCGGCGGGATGAGATATCCGCGAGACGGAAATACAGTCGATCGAGAGCAGCGAAACTATACCGCAGCCCACATCTACAAAAAGCTCCGAAATGCTCGAGATGCGTTACGGTCGCGGGAATTATATCACCCTCGATGAGTGAAGAGATAGCAGCGAACGCATTCCGCCTGAGCGGCGCGCCGCGACAAAACGGCATAGCTTTCCCCTGCACTGTTGCGCTCTATCGAGATAACACGAAAACAAACCGGCTTTCCCACGCGCGTTATTACCGCAATATCTCTCGCCTCGCCTCCGCCCGGCTGATAGACCGCCTCGCCGCGCGCGGAATTATTCCGCGCATGCAGCCGAGATCGACGGTAAGCGCCATTTCTCCGTCACATAGCACCGCCATTCCCTCGAGTATTTTTCCGCTCGCCGCCGCGCGCTCAAGCATCGCCTGAGATGCAAGTGCCTCGCGGTTTTCGGCAGTGCCGTAAAGGCTCCCCTCCGGCAGATATCTGTTGACTGTCATATATTTCTTCGACCTCCGTATACTTTTTCATGCCGCTGTTCGGCTTCCAATCAACTAATATGCGGCGGAGGATAAAAATATGAGCACTGCTCGCGATGTCTGAAAGCACGTCTATGCCTTGGCTGAGAGCAAACGGAGCTGCAAGGGGAAATACAGATGATCGTCAGCGCCTTTGAAACAATAATAAGCATGGCGTTGCGCAGAATGAGCCGACAAAAAGCAAAATTAAAAAAAATTAAAAAGGGTAATAAAAATACAGCAAAGCAGAAAACGCCGCAGGATATCCAATATATCCCGCGGCGGCTTTTCTATTTACAGTATCAGTCGTTAAATAGATCGTTTATCATTCGAATGGAGACCTCTGTGAGAATCTCGCCGCCGGCACTCGTAACGAAGCAGTTCGAGACCTGAGTCGAGTAGCTGCCGGACGCCTCTGCGATAGGAGTGGGCAGATATGCTCCGCAGCCGTCTGTCAGCTCGGCGGTAAAGGTGTACTCCGCCTTTGCGCGTGCACGCATGCGCAGACCGTACTCAATGTACAGCTCAAAGGGATTTGTAATAAATGCGCATTCACCGATACGCAGCGCATGAACGCGTGTATCATATATAGAGCACTTCTGCTGGCGCTTATAGCGGTTGATAACGCCGGCATGCCAGCTCGAGTCCATTCTCGTGCCCGCATCGGACGCGCGCAAAGCCTCTATCGTACCTCCTGCACGTTTGAGTATTTCATCAAATTTCTTCTGTGCCTCGCGGTATTCTTCACCGGAGACGGTGCGCAGCGGAAGCTGAAGAACATCGGGTAGAGTGACGCACCACCGCCTCATGAACGATGCTCTCACGCGCATGGTCGTAATGCTCAGCAAAGCACATAAGCAGCCGTCTGCCGAGCTCGTTTGCGCCGGGTATCTCGTGCATATCCGGCTCTCCGCGGTTGCGGCGAACAAGATCGCGCGGCGCGATATTGCCGGCAAAGCCGATGAGCGGAAGCACGAATATATCTCTGCCGATCATCGCCTCAAGCTGCATTCTGAAATATCCGACAAAATCCGCCGAATAGTACTCCTGCATCTCGAGCACCTGCGCGGGGCAGTGGAAGCTCATTATAATGCCGCTGATATCGTCCTTTTCATCAAAGACATACAGCATTTCAACACCGTTATCGTTGCAGCCCTCGAGCGTGTCAAAATTGTAGTCGTCGGTCCCGCCGTACATTGCGGAAAACACCGTTGCGGTATGTAACGCGGCGAGGATGCCCCTACGACGGCATGACCGAGCTCGGGAGATAAGCCGGCAGGCGCAAAGCGTGTTGATAGCATCAACACAGGCGGAAGCGACAAGCGGAACAAAATACTTGACACGATACTCATCCGGAGACATAACGCCCTCCGGCAGCTCGATAATATCAAATGCCTCGCCCCATATCTCGTTCATTGCATTATTATAGATACCGGGTCCGGTATGCGTATGAATGGTGCTGATAATAAGGCGGTCACGCGAAAAGCCCGGAAACGCCTCGCAGATAAGCGCGGCAATATCGTCGACGACTCCGGAGAGTATCTCGACAAGGTCGACGGAGCACCACACTATCGGCTCACCGCCCTCATTGCAGACAGCGAACGCGGTCGCGTAGAGCGGATCGTTCGTGTGAGTCGGTATACGCATATGGAACTGTCCCTGAAGCGGTACGGGCGCGGGCGGGGTGATATTACGCTTGCCCCAACCGCAGAGAATTCTCTTGCTTTCTGTTTTTTCCATGATAATTAATCCTTTCGGCTGTATATCTGTCTCCGACCTTAGTCGTGAGCATTCATAGTATTCTGCGAGCGGGGAGGCTGAAAGCCGAACGCAGACTCACAGTTTGCGCAGTAATGCGCTTTGCATAAACTGTCAAGGCGGCATGCGCCGAGCCTCTGCCGACGAAGTCAATACGGAGCGGACAAAAAATTGTGCCCCCTATATCTTGTTTATTTCACGGGAATAATCCGTGACGATCATGTATTTCGTATAAGAACGGCGTAAAAGAATCCGTCCGTGCGGAGGTAAGCGGGCAGATCTGGATCGGGAAAGACCGTATGCATCTGCTCGCAGGAGTAGCCGCTGTTCTGCGCCAAAAACGCCTCTACCTGCTCCTCGTTCTCGTGCCTATTAAGCGTGCAGGTCGAATACAGCAATCTGCCGCCGACCCTCGGATAGAGCGATGCCGCCGCAAGAATACGCGACTGCAGCTGCGGGAGCTCGCTGTCGGCAATGCGCTCGCCGACGCGAGCACGCATATCCGGCTTTTTTGCAAGCACTCCGAAGCCCGAGCACGGCACATCACAGATAACGCAGTCCGCCGCGCCGATACAGTCGGGATCGGGCTGCGACGAATCGCGTGCTGCGGCGGTGATTATCTCTATGCCGAGCCGCTCTGCCCCCTCGCGTATCAGGCTCAGCTTCGACTCGTATAGGTCATATGACATGATCCTGCCCTCACCGTGCATGAGCGCGGCAGCGGCAAAAGCTCTTGCCGCCGGGGGCGGAGCACATATCTATAACCCGCCGCGCTTCGCGCGAGCGCCTCGACAGCCATACCGGAGGCATCGTCCTGCACCGTGCACAAGCCCTCTCGAAACGCCGGAATAGATGCCGGAGAGCTAGAGCGGTCAGACGTACACTGTGCGGCGAATACGGCGACGGCTCCGCCGAGATTCCGTCCTGCTCGAGCCGCTTCAGCAGTGCATCTCGATCGATCCTAATAAGGTTTGCACGCAGTGTCGGCGTCGGAGGCTCGTCCGTTCCGCGCAGGCAGCGCTCTGCCTGCTCTTCGCCGTACTGCTCGCACCAAAGTGCCGCAAGCTCTGCGGGAACCGAGTATCTGACCGAGAGCCAGCCGTACGGGTCGGCACTGCGGTCAGGCAGCCTCAGCTCATCGCGGCGGCGGATAAACGAGCGCAGTACGGCATTTACAAACGGTGCGGCACTCGACGCACCGCGCCTCACGAGCTTAACGCTCTCGTTGCAGGCGGCGCTGTCGGGAACACCGTCCATGTAAATTATTTGATAAAGACCCATTCGCAGTGCCGTGAGCACGGTAGGGTCAAGGCGCGCAAGCGGCTTTTTTGAGAGCAGCGAGATATAGTAATCAAGGGTTATCCGACGCTCGGTCACACCGTACACAAGCGCGGTAAAAAAAAATCGCGGTCGCGGCTGTCGAGCCGTAATTCCCGAAGAGTTCTGTCAAGTGCTATATTCACATATCTCTCGTCCGTTTCACAGCGGAGCAGGAAGGAATGCGCAAGCGCACGAACATTTCGCGGCGCGGGCGAGCCGCTCCCTCCGGGCGGCAGGGTCGATGCCGGGTCTTTGCTCGCATTCCGAATACCCTGTCGCTTTGACGGTGCAGAGCAATTGCGTGAGTCATGCAAATGTATACGCCCGGACGGTGCCGGACCTTTGCCGCCGACTCTCGGCTTTTTCTCGGTATTTTCGCTGCTCATTCGCAGTCTCCGGTCAGCACATCGCCGACGGTAATACCTCTGCCGTTTATAAAGTCCGAGGCGCGCATGCGCTTTTTTCCCTCCGGGACAAGCTCGGTTACCGCTATCGCACCGTCTCCGACGCGGATGTGTATCGCGCCGCCGTCAAGCGAAATGACCTCACCGACCTCGGCATTTGCGCCGGTATGCGGGGAGAGTCCAGCCGACACGAGCTTGAGCAGCCTTCCGCGGCATCTTTACACGCGCAAGCGGCACGGGCGAAAGTCCCCGAATGATATCGACAAGCTGCCGCGCGGGCAGCGAAAGATCTATCCTAATATCATCTTTGCCGATCTTCTCGGCGTAGGTAATACCTTCCTCGGGCTGAGGCGTAGGCTTGAGCGTTCCGCTCTCGATACCGCGCAGCGTCGAAACAATAAGCTCGGCGCCGAGCTCTGCAAGGCGGTCATGAAGCGATTCAAAATTATCCGTATCGGTAATCGGAGTCTGCGCCGACTCAAGCATATCTCCGGTATCAAGCCCGGCGTCCATCTGCATGGTCGTAACGCCGCTAATGCGGTCTCCCGCCATTATACAGCGCTGTATCGGTGCGGCTCCGCGCCAGCGCGGGAGCAAAGAGGCATGAATATTGATACAGCCGTATCGCGGATACGAGAGGATATATTCGGGCAATAGCTTTCCGTACGCTGCAACGACGATAACATCCGGCTTCAGCTGTTCAAGGCACGGAGTAAACTGTCCCTCTCGCAGCCTCTCAGGCTGAAGGACCGGTACTCCGAGCTCCTGCGCAGCCACCTTGACCGGCGGAGGCAGCATGGGTCATTCCCCTTCCCTTAGGCTTGTCCGGCTGCGTCACCGCACCGACTACTTCATATCCCGACTCGGCTATGCGGCTAAGCGCCGCAGCGGCAAAATCCGGTGTACCCATAAACAAAACTTTCACGTAAGATACCTCTCAGCCTTTGATTTGTTGCCCTGCGGGCGAAGAATTGCGATGTACCGCACTTTTACTCACGCTCGAGCTCGCGCATCTCCTCGGGAGTCAGCACGTGAACGGCATTATCGGTAAACAGCTTTCCGTCGAGATGGTCTATCTCGTGGCAGAAGCAGCGCGCGGTCAGACCGGTGCCGGAGATCGAAAAATACTCGCCCTTACGATTCATTGCGCGGACGGTAACGGTCATCGGACGGTCGGTGATAGCCCATACACCGGGGACGGAGACAGCCCTCCATCTCCTGCTGATGCTCCTCGGAGGCTTTCAGAATAACCGGATTTATCATCTCGAGAACGCCTGCCTTATCATGCTCGACAAGTACGATTCTGCGTCGCACTCCTTACCTGCGGTGCCGCAAGTCCTACACCCTCTGCCTTGGCAAGGGTCTCACGCATATCATCGAGGAGGGGTAATTATCCTCGGTGTTATCTCGGTGACCTCACGGCATACACCGCGCAGTACGGGTCACCCTCCTTACTATATTAAGCAGTGCCATATTAATAATTTCCTTTCCTCCCGGTTCACACGGTATCCGGGTCAATATCCACAGCTATGGTACAGCCGCCTATCCCCTTTTTCGCCGCCGAAATTCAGTAATCGACGGAGAAGCTCGCGCGTGCGGCTGTCCTGCTTTTTATCTTGCACACTATTCTGTACCTAAACGTGCGGTTTACACGGTAGACCGCCGCCTCGAACGGACCGAAGCATATCAATGCCACATCGCGATATTCGCCGCCTATCAGGTCGGTCAGCAATGTATACAGACCTGTGCTCGTCTCCATAACCAAGCGCTCGTCCTCTCCGGTCACCGATATCAGCGCAATATGGCAGAACGGGGGGAAGAGCATCGGGCGGTAGGCTATCTCGCTCTTATAAAACGCATCGTAATCCTGACGCGAGGCATAGTCAATAACGGGATGATCGGGATTGCAGGTCTGAATGACCGCCCTGCCCTGCTGTCCCGCGCGTCCGGCTCTGCCGACGAGCTGCGTCATCATAGAAAAATGCACGCTCGCTCGCTCTGAAGTCCTCAAGATACAGCGCGGTATCCGCAAGAATGACTCCGGACACGTCGACGGCAGGGGAAATCGTGTCCCTTAGTGACCATCTGCGTACCGAGCAGAATATCGTACTCGTGCGCGCGAAAGCGCTCGAGCATATCGTAAAAAGAGTTCTTTGCAGAGGTGGTGTCCGCATCCATTGAAATATGCGCGCGGAAGGATAACGCGTTTTTAAGCTCCTCCTCCACACGCTGAATGCCGAATCCGACACGAGTCATATGCTCGTTGCCGCATGATGGACATTTTCGGTATCCGCTCGCGG
>VOFK01003606.1_pt1 | contig 42533 bp, 43 predicted proteins | sample 5384121 | NCBI WGS metagenome assembly VOFK01 (sample SAMN12384730, study PRJNA508395) | human gut metagenome | isolation source: healthy gut J | host: Homo sapiens | reverse complement strand
TCGTTCGGTACGTGACCGCTCTGTCGTTTGACAATTATTACGTAATGAATTCACACACATACACGATTTCATAATTTCAGGACTAAAATAATGCCTGGCGAAAGTACGTATAAATCCTGTTGTACTGCAGACAGCCGCCCGGTACCGGACGAGCTTTTTACGAAAAACGGTTTCGTTCCGTCTAAATCGTAGCCCATACCGCCGTTGATGTTAATTGTCTGGCCGGTACGCGGGCTTCGTCAGAAGCCAGAAACTTTATTTCTTTATAATATCCTGCGCTTCGCCGAGAGCTTTCCTTCCCGGAATCTTGGCCAACAGCGCCGCTTGACATCATCGAGGCAGAACACGTCGGTCATAGCAATACGTAACTATCTTTACCTACAGGTATTTTCTATGCCCAAGGCGTAAAAGCCAACGTGTTGTTTTTCAGCAAAGGACAACCGACCAAAGAAATATGGTTTTACGACTACCGTACAGATATAAAGCATACGCTTGCCACCAATAAACTGGAACGGCATCATTTGGATGATTTTGTTTCTTGCTATAATAATCGAGTAGAGACATACGATGCAGAAAATAATCTGCAAGGTCGTTGGCGTAAATACCCTGTAGATGAAATTCTTACCAGAGACAAAACAAGTCTTGACATTACTTGGATAAAGCAAGGTGGTGAGGTGGACAACCGTTCATTGGCAGAGCTGATGGCTGATATAAAGGATAAAAAGCCAAACGATAAGTGCTGCTGTGGTTGAACTTGAAAAGCTACTTGCAGAATATTGAAAAAAAAGATTGAGTTATGGGAAAAAGAGATTTTCACAAATGATAAATATATAAACGACCTGTTCTTGAAGGTTGTTAACCTTGTCACGCAGGCAAGGGAACGTGTGGCAACAGCCGTCAATATAGCTGAGGTTTATACTAAGTTCCATATCGGACAATATATAGTAGAATATGAGCAAAAGGGGGAAACAAGAGCCGAATATGGAAAGGCGGTGCTGAAAAGAACTCTCCAAACGTCTGACTGATAGGTTGGGAGATGGATGGTCATATTCAACTCTTAAGAATATACGGCAGTTTTATATTGTTTTTTCTAAAGGGCTAACCAGTGGTTGTCCAAAGCCGAGTCAAAAGGCTAACCAGTGGTTAGCCGATTATCCGAAGTCAGAGGAATGTATCTCTGAGCCGACATTCGCTCTCTCATGGTCTCATTATCTTCTACTGATGAGGGTGGAAAATCCGGATGCCCGCAGTTTCTATGAAATAGAATGTACTCAACAACAATGGTCTAAAAGACAACTCAGCCGTCAAGTAGGAAGCTGTCTTTATGAGAGATTGGCTTTGAGCCGTAACAAAGATGAAGTAATGCGGTTGGCTAAGGAAGGACAATCTATTGGGAAACCATCAGACATTATCAAGAATCCCATCACATTAGAGTTTCTTGGTCTAAAAACCCGATGCAGTTTATTCAGAGTCTAAATTAGAGAATGCCATTATCAACAAGATGCAGCAATTCCTATTAGAACTTGGCAAAGGATTTCTATTTGAAGCAAGGCAGAAAAGGTTCACATTTGATGAGCAGCATTTCTTTGTTGACTTGGTGTTTTACAATCGTTTACTACAATGCTATGTGCTTATAGATTTGAAGATAGACAAACTAACTCACCAAGACCTTGGGCAGATGCAGATGTATGTCAACTATTACGACCGCTATGTCAAACAAGACTTTGAAAAGCCGACAATTGGTATTCTACTGTGTAAGGAGAAGAACGATGCACTAGTGGAACTTACCTTGCCTAAGGATGCTAACATCTATGCTTCTGCTTATCAACTCTATCTCCCCAACAAGGCTTTATTGCAAGCTAAGGTGAAGGAATGGATTGAAGAGTTTGAAGAAAATGAGGAATTAAAGAAACTGGAAGAACATGAATAGTAATTGTGCAGCCAAAACTGCACAATTACAAACAGAAATATAACGATGGATACAAAAGCGTTACGTCAAAAGATACTCGACCTTGCGATACATGGAAAACTTGTACCCCAAGACCCTAACGATGAACCAGCATCAGTTCTGCTCGAACGAATCAAGGCTGAAAAAGAACGACTGATAAAAGAAGGCAAAATTAAACGGAGTAAGAAGTCTGCAAAGTCTTCCGATACGCCCCATTATGAGAACGTATTACCAGATGGATGGTGTTTGACAGATATAGGAGAACTTCTGATTAATCGTGACGGTGAAAGGAAACCTGTCTCGTCAGTGATACGTAGCAAAAAGCAAACGAGTAAAATTTATGATTATTACGGTGCAGCAGGGGTAATAGATAAAGTGGATAGTTATCTTTTTGATGAAAGATTGCTTCTTATAGGAGAAGATGGTGCTAATTTATTATCAAGAAGTAAAAATAATGCATTCTTCGCAGAAGGAAGATATTGGGTCAATAATCATGCTCATGTGTTGGATGCTACAGATAAAAACTTACTTGACTTTATCGCAATTGTTATCAACTCAATGAAACTGGACGATTATATTACGGGGTCAGCCCAACCCAAGTTGTCACAAGATAATTTGAATAAGATTCCAATTGTTTTACCTCCATTAGCTGAACAACAACGTATAATTGCAGAAATAAAAAAGTGGTTTACTTTAATTGACCAAATAGAACAAGACAAAGCCGATTTACAGACCACCATTGAACTAACAAAAAGCAAAATTCTCGACCTTGCCATTCACGGAAAGCTCATACCGCAAGATCCGAATGACGAGCCTGCCATTGAACTGTTGAAACGCATAAATCCCGACTTCACACCTTGTGATAACGGGCATTATACACAGTTGCCTGAAGGATGGGCTATTTGTAAAATGAAACAGATTACAAGTATAACGAATGGGAAGTCTCAAAAAAATGTTGAAACACTTAACGGCATATATCCAATTTATGGTAGTGGCGGTGTTATAGGCAGAGCTAATCAGTATCTTTGCATCGCAGGTTCTACAATAATTGGAAGAAAAGGTACAATTAATAATCCTATATTCGTAGAGGAACATTTTTGGAACGTTGATACAGCTTTTGGCTTGAAGGCTAATGATGCTATACTTGATAAATATCTGTATTATTTCTGCTTATCATTTGATTTTAGCAAATTAGATAAAAGTACGGCTATGCCCAGTTTAACAAAAACATCTATTGGTAATGTTTTAATACCCATACCGCCATATAAAGAGCAAGAACGAATTGTGGCTAAAATAGATATGGTGCTTGATACGATGAATGAAATATTACGGGCTGTATAAACAATCCGTTTTTGTTCTGCCTTCGGTGGTATAGGTATCTCTTATTTTGAGTATTCAGAAATCCAATATCGTTTATGAGTGTAACCAGATTGATATGTGACACTCATAAACATTGCCACATAATCAATCTCAATATCACTGTGCATTTTTAGAATCTTCATTACTGATGATTTTACCTTGAAAGGAAAAACAACTAGTTTTGAATCTGTTGTAAAATCATCAAAGATTATACAAGGAAGATTTGAGCATATCCCTGTCGCTTCATTGGTGTAACCAATTATAAAAGACTTACCTGCTGTTAAGACTGGTATTGAGTAGGAATCATCATAAGCCGTTGAATTTATAATATAAGCAGTAGGTTGTTCATAATCTACAACTTATTCAAGCCTGCACATAGCCCATCCTTCAGGCAACTTCTTATCATGTTCGATATATTCTCTTATATTGTTACTGTATTCATTATAAATCAATGTAGTATGGTAACAAAATTCAAAAATCATTTGGCAAAGACTAATCTCGCCAAGAACACCGTTACATCGTATGTGTGGACGGTACAGTATTTCCTCAATCATTATGGAGAAGTAAACAAGAAGAACCTCTTGGCATATAAGGGGTACTTGGTGGAGAACTTTAAGCCACAGACGGTGAACCTTCGGCTGCAAGGTATCAATAAGTATCTGGAGTTTACGAAACAAGAAAAACTAAAAGTGAAGTTCGTAAAAGTACAGCAAAAGAACTTCTTGGAAAATGTAATCAGCGATGCTGATTATAAATTTCTTAAAGCCCAACTTAAAGTAGATGGTTATGAGGAGTGGTATTTTATTGTGTGGTTTATGGCGGCTACAGGGGCACGTGTCAGCGAACTACTCCATATCAAAGCAGAACATATACAAATCGGGCATCTTGACCTATACAGCAAGGGAGGAAAGATACGCCGTTTGTATATCCCGAAGAACTTGAGCACGGAGGCTGCGAAATGGCTCAGAGAAATAGGACTTACTTCCGGCTACATCTTTCTGAATCGGTTTGGACAGCGCATTACTACTCGTGGAATAGCTTCTCAACTCAAACATTTTGCTGAAAAATACGGGATGAACAAAGAGGTGGTTTACCCTCATTCATTCCGTCACCGTTTCGCCAAAAACTTCCTTGACCGCTTTAACGACCTTGCTTTACTTGCCGACCTCATGGGGCATGAAAGCATAGAAACCACTCGTATCTATTTACGCCGCACTGCCAGCGAACAGCAGAAGATTGTGGATAAAGTGGTGAACTGGTAAAGTTACATTAGTCCTTAGAAGCGTTCTTGTTTACGCTTCTAAGGAATTTTGAATACCGTCAAAAATGGAGAATGTCTCTTCAATCTTGGCTACTATGCGCTGTTGCTCGGCAAGTGGAGGTAGGGGCAATATATATTGTTTTGCCTTTTCAATCGTAATGGTATCAACAGTTGTACCCTTTGAGTTATCATACATCTGTTTTAGCATATATTCGCTTCTCATGATGTGGTAAATATATTTCGTATTTATTTGATAGTCATTACACAAACAAAGTACACTTGCATCCTTGTAATAGAACTTATCAGACTCTTTTACAATGTAGCATTTGCCAATAGTACCAACGGCAGAAATCATAATATCTGACGCTTTGGGTACTGGAAATTTCTCCTTTAATGAGTTATAATGTTCCTCTGAAATATATAATTCATTATCTACAAGTCCATAAATAGACAGCTTGGCTATTTCACGTGCTCTATAAAATGGAACACCACTATGCTTCCAATCTGACTTCAAAATTCTTTTAGCTGATACGACATTAAATATTGACCCTAAATTTGTCGTTATCCACCCGCTCGGAACGTCAAACGTATAATGCCCGTTATCACAAGGTGTGAAGTCGGGATTTATGCGCTTCAACAGTTCAATGGTAGGCTCGTCATTCGGGTCTTGTGGTACTAGCTTCCATGAATGGCAAGGTCGAGAATTTTTGCTTTTGTTGCAATTTATGATGCTTTGCAAATCATCTTTGCCATGCTCTTCTATTTGGTCTATTAAAGCAAACCACTTTTTATTTCTGCCACGATACGTTGTTGTTCGGACAGAGGAGGTAATGAATGTTTAAATTTCCAAGAATCGTAACTTTTTACATTTGGTTGGGCTGATTTTGATATAGCCTAATTCAATTTGTCCCAATAATAACCAGACTCAAAAAATAGCGTTTTACATATATCCGGTAATCAAGTCAAATGTTTGTACTGTATCAAATACATCAGCATAAATAGCCTTTTGTCTAAGCTATCAATTTTAATAATATGATTTTCCAACTGTTGCTCCTAATTGTGCATAAATTATTAATCTCCATCATTCCGTATGAAGATACCTTGTTCATCAAAATCTTAAACGGAACAGTTCCCCAATATTCCTACTTGATTATTTTGAATATCAACTATGGCAATACTTGTATTTACCTTCTATTTTCACTGATTTACTTTTCACCATATTTTAATTGATTTTTGATATGTCATTCACAGTTGTCCACATCCCATGAACTCGGCACCCATCAAACGGCACATTCTCATAATGGGGCGTATCGGAAGTCTTTGCAGCCTTTTGCTTCGCTTGATTTTTCCTTCTTTTTATCAACTTCTTTTTCCGCCTTAATTTCATTCAAGAAGAACAGATGCAGGTTCATCCGTATGGGTCTTGTGGAACGAGTTTGCCACGAATGGCAAGACGAGTATCTTTTTGACGTAATTTCTTTGTATCCATACCGATTGGTCTTTATTTAAGAAAGATTTGCAAACTCATTTAGTTGCTGCTGCATACGTTCCTGCGGAATAAGGATGCGTTTTGTATTCTGCTATCATTGTCGGCCCATACTTCGGCTCATAGCATATTCCACTACCACTTTTATCCGGTCTACTGGGCAGAGAATAATGCCGATAGAAGGGTTCTCGTTGGAGCGTTTACATCTCTATCGAGTGCTTCCAGATAAAACTCCAACTGACCGAGGTCTCGCGGGATGGAATTTTTGTCTTTTTGAGTTCCACAGCCACCAATGCTTGTAATCACGATGAAAAACAAAAGTCGGCCTTGAAGGTAGACGAACCAATATTGAGGCGGTACTCTTGATCCATGAAGATGAAATCCTTTGCCAAGTTCGAGAATAAACTGCTTCATGTGTTCTATCAAACCGTTTTCAATTTTGACTTCGCTATGCTTTTTCGGAAGATTCAGAAAAATCGACAAACAGCGTATCCTTGAACATTATCGGGCATTCGGGATAAGCATTGAGTAATCCTTTCGACATATTGTTCTTGTTCAATAAAGCCGTATGTCTGATTGAGATGCAACGTTGAAGTTCCCGTTTCACTATGTTCTTTATTGGCATAGAGTATATAAAACATCCGCTCTTCATTGCTTTTTGCATCGGCATATCTCAATATGATTGGTTAAGGTAGTCGTTCTAAAATCTTAGGCATCCGTTTTTTGTTGGATGAATTTACAACCGTGGAAACTGCACAATTACAGCATCTCTTGTGTTTGGCTGGCTTGTTTCTATTTGTGCAGTTTTGGCTGCACAAATTCAGAATTCAAATACTTTTCTACAATCGTACAGAATGTTTCCGATGAATATTCATCATAGAACATCACCATATTATAGATACTTCTTCGGCTATAGCCTTTAATGTCAGGTCTTCGAGAACGGATATATTCGAGACAACTGCGTTACAACCTTTGCTTCCCCATTCCTCGCTTTTCAGTTTGGCTGATACATATCTTCCGACATGCCACGCTGTGAACAACAGTTCGTTATTTACGGCTCTTGAAGCACGGCCTTTTATGTTGGAGAATGATGTCTATGACCTCTCCAAACTGCTGCTCCATTGATATGGCTATATTATCGTTTTCCATACACTCAATCCTCCTCAATGTTAGCCAACAATTTTTTGTAATTCAGGAAACCGCATTACTAATTGTATCGCTTTTTATCCTTTATATCGGCTATCAGTTCTGACAATGAAGAATTATCCCCCTTCACTACCTTGCTTAATCCAAGTAATATCAAGGCTGGTTTTATCTCTAGCCATGAGTTCATTATACGTAAATTTTCTCCAACGACCTTCTGCGTTGTTTTTCTGCATTGTAGGTCTCAGTGCGGTGATAACGATCTGTTGGATTGTAACATTTTACAAAATCATCAAGACTTTCTTCTGTTAATGGATTTTGTTTTAGTGTATGTTTAATGTTGGTACGATAATCATAAAACCATATTTCTTTTGTCTGATTAACACTCGAAGTCGGCTTTTTATCAAAAAACAATACATTCGCTTTTACCCCCGGTCTATAGAATATGCCTGTGGGTAAACGTAAAATGGTGTGTAAGTCACATGAGTTCAGAAGATTTTTTTCGAATCGTCTCTCCTGAACCACCTTCAAACAAAAAACATTGTCAGGAAGAACAACTGCTGCTGTTCCACCCACTTTTAGCAATGACTTGATGTGTTGCACAAAATTTAATTGCTTGTTAGAAGTTATAGCAATGAAGTCATTACGCACATAATTGTCTTTTTCTTTTTTTAATTTAATTGTTTCTTCTCCTGTTTCTTCATCTTTTCTATAACCTCTATTATTGTGGAGGACTTCTTACCGAAAGGAGGATTAGTCAGCACATAATCGCAGAGGTCGGTTGCGCTTTGGTTGTGACGCTAGGCTATCAACGCATTTTTAGGTGGAACACCACCAAATTCGCTGATACCATGAAGCAAAAAGATTCATTAGGCAAAGACGATAAGTACTTGGTACAATTTCGTTACCATAAAATGTTGCGTCTTTCAACTTATTCTCATCGTTCACCTGTAGGGTTTTGCTGTTCCATGTATGATTTTGCTGCCAACAAGAAACCTCCAGACCCACAGCAAGGATCAACAACTGTTTTTCCAATTACCGGGTTCACACATTTCACAATTGTCTTAATTAGTGCTCTTGGTGTAAAGTATTGTCCGGCACCACTCTTCGTATCTTGAGCAATGCGTTCTAGAAGACTCTCATAAATGTCTCCTTTTACATCCTCGCTCAGTTCACCCCATTCAATGCCATTAATCATGTCTATAACCTTGCGCAAATGTACAGGTAATTGTATTTTATTTTTGTGCACCACGGTATATCTCACCTATCATACCGATCTTCTTTGACAAGGTCATAAGTACATGATTATAATGTTCCTTTAATTCATCACCCGATTTAGTCACAAGGGATTCCCATGTGCAATCATTTGGCAAATCAATATTCTTCCATCTAAACATTTGGGGCAAATGTAGGTTTTCATCTACCATTTTTAGAAAGAGCAAGAATGTAATTTGTTCCAAATAGTCACTATTGGACACACCCTGCGTCCATCAATACTGTGGCTATCTGCCACACTTTGTTGCTTATTTTAGAATCTACCATACTTTGTTTACGCCACAAGGGCTGAGTTTAGTTCATTAATAATGTTCTCCCCATTCATTACCAAACAGACGCAAATATCTAGCTGCACCACCATTTTTCTTGAAAACTCCTACTTCCAAGGCTTCTGGCTGAAAGCTGGCATTTTTGCAATGTAATTTTTTATCATTTCTAGCCATGTGAGTTGTTCCGGAGTAAATGGACTACCATCTGTTCCTCTGACTCCTGCTTTGTTTTTGTTTTTTTCGAACAACCAATCTCTATAACGTAACTTCACACCATCTGCAAAAAGGTATCAGTTCAGAAGTCTGTCCCCATTCATAGCGGATGATTTGAATAATGTCAACAAGTTCTTTCAGTACCGTTTTCTTTTTTTGGTGTAATCTTCATAAGCGGAGAAAACAAAAGTCTTGCTGCAAAGCCTTGTCAAATTTGTCCATTTTTTCATAAAGATTATGTACCATTTCCTCTGTAATGTGTCTATTGCGATAATCTTGGTTGTAGATAATCTGCAATGCTGTAATCTCATCTCTATACTTTTCTATGAAAGTTTTGAATGAAGTACGTATAGACTCTTTATTTTTTTGTACATCACCTGTAAAATCTGCAAAAACAAGAGAGTCAAGTGCAGGATCTATGGTTTGTTCATTTGAATTACGAACTGTCATTAGAAATTTGCGAACATTGGGATTATAAAGAGGTTTGACAGCCTCTTTACATCTTTTACACAAGATTTCTGTATGGACATTTTCTTGTTCTAAGGGGGATAATTCTTTAAAATTTGTATATTCTCTCCTAATGATCTCTTCGATAACATCTGTATTATGAACTTGCTTCAAACTATTTGCCAAACTATGGATATCAATGCCACCTGTCAGTTGCTTGAATTCTGTGTTCTCTTTATCAGTAAGGATCTTGCCCAGCCTGTCAATACGTGTACCAAGAGAGGAAAATGTATCCTCCCCAATGTCACCTGTGACAACTGCATTTAGCAAATTTTTAAAAGATATAGATTGTTTGGAATCAGATCCGCATTTACCTCGAGCTAATTTATCGGATTTTGTAACTCCAACAGCATCAACGATGACATATCCCAATTTTCTAGAGTGTGCTGATGGAGAAGATTTTATAAAGTTCTTCTTGGCTTAAAGTTCTTCTAGCTCGTCCTAACATCTGTTCGTAATAATTCTCGCTACGAATGTCTCGCATGAAAAGTAATATTTCAATGGCTTTTACATCTGTGCCTGTCGCAATTTTTGATACAGTTACAGCCATGCGTGGATTATACTCGTTGCGGAAAGCATAAAGTAAACTCTTTTCATCCTCTTCTGATGTATATGTAATCTTCTTGCAGAAATCATTTCCCTCTCCAAAAACTTCTTTTGCAATTTCTGTTATGTCAGCAGCATGACTATCATTTTTGGCAAAAATTAATGTTTTAGGAAGTTCTTTCCTGTCTTTGAAATATATCCATTTCCTCCAGTTCTCTTTAAAGGTCGTAAGAATGAGGCGTATTTGTGACTTATTGACAACAGAACGGTCTAGTTCTTTTGCCTGAATAAGAAACATCTTCGTCTGAATCTTGCCATTTCTGTAATCGTGTTCTCTTGTCACGTACTTCCAGCTTGCGATTTATTGTGGCTACCATTCCGCCTTCCCTACTTTTCTTTGTTTCTATAAGAAATGTATCGAATGCTCCCACATTAACATCATCTTCTACAGCTTGTTCATGTGTGTATTCACTAACTACATTCTGATTAAAGAATGCAAAAGTATCTTGGTTTGGTGTAGCAGTCAATCCAACAAGAAAAGCATCAAAATACTCCAAAACCTGTCGCCATAGATTATATATGGATCGATGACATTCGTCTATAATTATGAAGTCAAAGAACTCTGGCGGATAATCCTTGTTGTATATTACTTCTCGGGGCGTTCCAAAAGTCGATTTCTCGACTTCGTCATCTGTTCCTTCTGCGAAAGTAGCGATTTCACCTTTAAGCATTGAGTAAAGACGCTGTATAGTAGATATACATATTTGCGTATCACTCGGTATGTTTGAAGTCTGAATACGTTGTATGTTATACAACTCACTTAGCTTAGAAGTACAGTCATAAGGTTGATAGTTCTTATATTCTGTCTCCGCCTGTTCTCCAAGATTTTTTGTATCAACAAGAAACAGTATGCGTTTGGCCTTGGCAAATTTTAGCAACCTATATGTGTTTGTTATAGCAGTATAAGTCTTTCCCGCACCTGTAGCCATCTGTATCAATGAGCGTGGGTTATTTTCGCCAAACGATTTTTCCAAATTTTTAATAGCTGCAAGTTGGCAAGCTCGGAAATTAGTTATTGGCAATTCTGGGAAATTAGTCAACCTGCCACGCAATGTTTTGTCACCATTGTATTTATAGTCCTTCATTAGGGACAACAAGTATTCAGGAGTATGGAAAGAGAAGATATTACGCAACCTAGGCTTAGGATCGTACCAATCGGTAAATTCTATAATCAGACTTGTTGCCTCATAAATAAAACGTAAGTTTTTCTTGTCGTAACCTCCTTTTTAATCCAGAGTTCATATACCTGATATTTTGTTCACAAGCCTTAGAAGATAAATGTACACCTTCTTCCTCAGGCTTTGCCTCGATAAGTCCAATTGGTTCACCGTTAATAAAAAGAGGCATAATCTACCTCTTTCCCATCATTTGTATGGAATTCCCTCACTGCGACTCCCAATGAGGCAATGGGATTAAATTCATTCATGTCCTGGATTACCCACCGGACTGAATGAGTTTTTGATCTATAATCAATCTTGCTTTTTCTTCAGGTGTCATATATTCCTATATTTTTGTATTATCGGAAGTTTGTCAGCACATCTGCAATAAGTCGCATATGAAAAATATAACTTTCCAACCTAAATAAGTTCTATTTCAACCTTTCTTTTTTTTATCGGTTATCAAATCTTTTAAATCAACTTGTAATATCTCTGCTATCTGTTGCAAGGTTTCCAAATTAGGTTGAATCCGATTACAAGCATAGACATTAACCATACTAAAAAGCTCTTATCCAGTTGTTTAGCTAACCATGTCTGAGAGATGCCTTTTTCGGACAATACCGCCTTTATTCTATTCAGTTTCATTCTTTGATACGATTTTATAGTGCAAATGTAGTGAATTATATTCAACAATAACGTATATTTGCACTAAGAAAAGTGCAATACTCAAATGAGTTATGCCTCATAATAATTAAAAAGCCAGATGTTTTTGATACAAAATCATCCAACTAAACAAGCAATAGCAAGTTCAACTATCCTTGAAAGCATTGAAACTGAATAACAATGGGCAAGACAGTAACAACATATTTGATTGACGGTGATCCGAAAGGAACTCAATATGCATTCATCAGCAATAAGATTTGCCAGATGTTCGTAGTTCCACGTTCTAATCTCTCATATCTGAGTACACAAGAGAAGTTGCAAAAACCTGCGTTTTACATATTGTTGGGTGAAGACGAATCGACCAAACCACAGGCGTATAGGTGAGACGGAGAATTTCAAGGAGCGTGTGAAAGACCATGATAGCAAAAGGTGTTTTGGCAAAAGGCTCTCATATTCGTATCGAAAGATGCAGACATGACTAAAGTTGATGTGCAATATTTAGAGCATAAAGCGATAGCCGAAGCCAAGAAAGCAAATACTTTTATCCTAAGTGATAACAAACAAATCCCTAAAGCTCCGAACTTACCTGAACATCAACAGGACTCAATGGATGAATTCTTTGAGGATGTGAAATTTCTGGCTTCTTTTATCGGTTGCAATGTCTTCGAAATATCACAACCAAAGGCAGAGCATTTGTTTTATACTAAAGGTAGAGGCTGTAATGCAAAAGGCTTTTATAGTTCCGATGGATTTACCGTTTTGAAAGGAAGTGTCATATCACAAACAATGGTTATCTTTCAACTGGAAAGAAAAAGCGAGAAAAGATGATTAAAAGATTACAATTGTTAATGAAAACGGTGTATTGGTACTGACATCAGACAAGACATTTTCAAGCCCCCAGTACTGCTGCGGATTTCTGTATTGGCAGTAGTAACAATGGTTGGTTGGTTTGGAAAGATAAAGACGGTAATACGCTGGATTCTGTGTACAGAAAACAATTAGAATAATCATATTTCAATTGAGTTACAAATAATAAATATGGAAATTATCAATCTACTGGACTTCACAAACCGCATTGAGCTGAGAAATTGGCTGAAGATTAACCACAACCAAGCGAAATCTGGCTGGGTTATCACATCACGCTCTAAGCAGCCCACATACGAATGTATTCCATACATTGAGGTCGTTGAGGAAGCATTATGCTTCGGATGGATTGATTCAACTATAAAGAAATTACCTGACGGACGTCTTGCACAACGTCTTTCACCTCGTCGCAAAATAAGCCATTGGACTGAGTTAAACAAAGAACGCTGTATGAATCTTGAAGACCGAGGACTTATGACAGATGCCGGACGACAAGCATTTGAGAAATCTTATTCCTACGAAGTAGTCCCCAAAGGCTCTCCTATAGAAGAAATTATCAAGAAGCATAATATGGAATTGAGACCGGAACTATATAAGTAATTGCTCACAATTCTAAAATGTAATAAGGATGATGGAAGAAAATAACATATCCCCTATCCGCTCTGATTTTGAGCAGATAAAAAAGCAGAATGAAAGCGGTTCTGAATATTGGACTTCTCGTGATTTGTGCGTTGCATTAGGTTATAGTACTTATCAAAAATTCACACGCACAATAAACAAAGCCATTGCGATAGCCAATCACAAAAAGGACTTAATACAGCAGAGCATTTTAACCATACGGTTGAAATGGTCAAATTGGGATCTGGCTCATTCCGGAAGAAAGTAGAGAATATACATTTATCACGTATGGCTTGTCTGATAATTGCGGAAAATGCCGATGGAAAGAAACCACAAGTGCAAATGGCAAAAGAATATTTCAGACAGGAGACACCTACTACTGAACTACTTAACAATAGCTTGTCATCCAATATTTTACTCTATAAAACAAAGCAAGGAGAAACACGAATTGAAGTCATTTTCAACAGTGAAACTTTTTGGATGTCTCAGAAACGTATGGCAGACTTGTTTTTGGGGTAGATGTACGCACCATCAACTATCACCTTGGGCAGATTTACGAATCGGGCGAGCTTACTAAAGAGGCAACTATCCGAAAATTGGGATAGTTCAATCTGAAGGAGAACGAGATGTAGAACGCACACCGTTGTTCTATAATTTGGATGCTATCATTGCCGTAGGCTATCGATTGTGAACAGTTACCAAGCCACTCAATTCAGAATTTGGGCGACATCTGTTCTGAAAGAAATGATAGTCAAAAGGATTCGTGTTAGATGATGAGCGATTGAAACAGGGCAAACATTTTGGTAAAGATTATTTTGATGATTTATTAGAACGTATCCGAGAAATACGGGCTTCGGAACGCCGATATTATCAAAAAATCACTGATGTATATGCCGAATGTAGTGCCGATTATGATTCCAAATCAGAAACGACCCAACTGTTCTTCAAGATAGTACAGAATATGATGCATTGGGCTGTCACCCATCAAACGGTAGCCGAAATCGTATATTCAAGAGCAGATGCCGAAATGCCCCACATGGGACTTACCACTTGGAAAAATGCACCTGATGGCAGAGTACAAAAAGTCAGACACAATAATTGCCAAGAATTATTTATCCGACAAGGAGGTTTCCGCCTTAAATCGTCTATCAACTGCATGCCTTGATTTTGCAGAACTTCATGCAGAGCGACAGATTATCACTACGATGGCAGACTGGAAAAAACAATTGGATGAGTTCTTGGCTTTATACAAATATGACACCTTGAATGATGCCGGAACTATTTCCGCAGAACAAGCGAAAAGAAAAAGCATACGCTGAATACGACAAATTCCGCTTGATTCAAGACACAGAGTATCTTTCTGATTTTGATAAGGAAATCAAATTGTGGAAAGAGAAGGGTTTGTTTGGTAAGGATTAATTCTATCAACAGAAACATAAAATGAACCATAGCAACACGTTCTCACTATCTTTTCCCGAAGCCAAGACAATTATTGTTTCCGGTGATATTCATGGAGACTTAAATCAATTGGTGTTCAAACTCTGCATTCAATACAAGTTGAAGGACACTCTATTGATTGTAGCTGGGGATTGTGGCTTTGGCTTTGAAAAGAAAGAATACTATGAGCAAATGGTTAGACGAAATGCCAAGCGAATGAACCAAGCCAACAATTGGATTGTATTTGTGCGTGGCAATCATGATAATCCAGCTTATTTCGATGGAACAACATTCAATTACAAACGCTTCATCGCTGTTCCTGATTATACTATTCTCCAAGCCTGTAATCATACCATCCTTTGTGTAGGCGGAGCTATTTCTATTGACCGTATTTATCGCATAAATGAATGGAACAAACGGAAATATCGTGTTCACTCCAATGAGTCGCAAGAAAATGATATTCCTCGCAATTTATATTGGAAGAATGAAGCTCCTGCTTATGACGCTGATAAGATGAATACCATATGTGTAGATTTCTTGATTGATACAGTTGTCACACATACTGCGCCATCACATTGTGAGCTATTCTCAAAAAGCAACCTTAACCAATGGGCTGAGAACGATTCATTACTTCTTTGGGGATGTACAACTTGAAAGAGAAGTAATGGATATGCTTCTTCACCATCTTAAAATCAACAACCACCCGGTGAGCCATTGGTATTATGGTCATTTCCATCAAAGCTGGCATTCCGACATTGACGGAATACTATATCAGATGCTCGACATTATGGAGTTCAGTCAAGTCTATTAATTTATACCATTTCAGGTATAATATTTCTGTAAAACACAAGAATTATACCCGATAGGATATAATGGTTTTCCTCGAATAGAAGTGTACCATTTATGGCATACAAACACTTTTTTCAAGCGAATAACTCGGTTTTGACTACACTTTTTCCAACGAATCGAGTACCCTAATAATCGGAACGCAAGAGCACAAAAATCCCACTGCAAACCGCAGAAAATCCAAGAAAAACACTACTTTTGTATTCAGCAAGCGTTCTGTAACATTCATGCGGAAATTCCCTATCGTTCAATACGTTGTATCTGATAGTGGACATTCCACAAAAAGGCTGAAAGAAGGCGGTACAACACGTATATGCAAAACCATGAAATACAACGGTTTGCATTTGTCCCCATTCTGTGTACTTGTAAAAACAGAGGTTGTACCGATTAAAATGAATAGTCACTGATAATCAGTGATGTAAATATGCTGCATCGGTATATATGATGTTGGTGAACTCCCCAGAATTTTACTAATATAGTATTCAACTATGAAAATTTAAAGAAAATTACTTCACAAATAATTGAATCTGAATATAATGCTTTTGTTTCCAAAAACAGCGAGAAAAGCTAAGAGAATTAGAATTTAAAGAAAAATATTGACGAATTACAATTTTTTAGTTAGAAGTTATCGTAACAGTCAAGAATTTAAGAAGCTCCTTGAATTTGTAGGACGTTTCAATTATCTTGCTCCATATAACGCTATGCTTGTACAAATGCAAAAACCTGGGGCAACATTTGTTTTTAATGGCAAGAAATGGAAAGAATATGGTCGTCAACCCAGAATTAATGCTCAGAAATTAATTATATTAAAACCGTTTGGACCAGTACAATGCGTCTTTGATTGGGTGACACAGAAGAAATCCCAGGAGCTTTAAATGTATTAGATGAAGCTGATATAATGAAACTATGGGATGAAAGTCTCAAACAAACTAAGGAGAAATTAAAAAGAGACATGGGATATACTAAAAAAAACCTGCCAATCTATGGAATATATCTAGATGATAATTTTCAAAGCTGCAAATACATATGGAGGATATATTATGCCATATAAAAGAAAAACAATTATCGATTATGGTGAATAAAAATCTCGAGTAAATTCTCGTTTCATAATAAGTGTCAATAGAAATCAGGAAAAAGATTGTGCAATTTCATACTATATGCCATGAATTAGCGCATTTATTTTGTTATCATCAATTCTATACTGAATCTAAAAGACGGTAATTAACCATAAAAGAACGAGAATTTGAGGCTGAAACTGTAGCATGGCTCGTATGTAAACGACATGGAATATATAATCCTTCAGAAGGATACCTTGCCTATTACGCTCCTTAACGGAGAGATTCCTATATGTAGTACAGACTTACTATGAAAAGCTGTAACTGAAATAGAAAATGCTGGAGAACCCAATAAAAAGATAAAAGAATCATTATGGTATAAAAGAAGATAAAGAACTTAAAAGAACAAATCAAAGTAATAGAAAAACAACAAAAAGGAAGCCACTTTATTTGGATATTAATTAGTTATTGAGTCATGGGTATAATATCAGAATAAATTTAGAAGAACACGTTTGGATCAAACTCCATATCTCTTCCATTTCACAAAAAGGAACTAAAAGGAAGGCAAAAAGAATCTTTTTATTTCATATTAAATCAAGAGAAATTAATCTCAAAGAAGGATGATTTTATGCTTTTTCTGCATCTCCAATTACAAGTATTCATAAATTCTTTTTGAGACCAAAGTAAATTCAACAAATTTACCTATGTATCAACTTACTTTTGGAATAGGATTTTCTGGAGACCTGCTAATGAAAAATATGGAGCTAGAAATGTAATATATTGCAATGATCCAAGAGTTAAAATCAATTCCTAATGGTTTTTAAGTGGAGGACTCAAAGTTTAAATATTGATACTTATGATTTTGAGTATTTAAAGAGTGGCACATTAAAGGGAAAATTTTTCGAAAAGCTTTCCCAAAGACAAATTATAATAATTGCCCCATCATTTTGATGATGATGATCTTGTTACAATACATGATCTTGTTATTGAACCCATATTTTAATGAACACAGGAGATTTAGAAGGCCAGATGTTCAGGAAGTATTTAACCGTGGATATAAAGGTTATCTTTAAGATGAAATAAATAAAAAATATGCAATAATGATTATGGTTCTGCTGCAGCGTAATCAAGTATAGACCAGATATGACAGAATATATTAAAGAGGTTTTTACTAAAAAGTATAAGCAGAATAAGGTAAAACATAAATAATTTAGAGTATTTCTATACTTGAGGACACTATGAAAAATCATCAATTTTTTGACCTAAATTACATAACGTGTATCCGATATATGGAGGATGGTAATACTAAAAAATACCCATTTAAATCGTGTAAAACATTTAATATGTCAGCTTAAATTGAGTACAAAACCATTGCGACTTATAGAGAATTCAAATTTTTGAAAATACTGAATAATGTAAAAGAAAAACCTTAGGAACAGGATGAGCATCCTTTCATTAGAATATAGGAAGTTAAAAGAACTTATATCCGGGAGGTTTCTGATGACGGATGTCCACAAGATGACACAGGTATAAACCTGAAGATTTGCCTAGGATTTCATCTGCAATAGTAGGAGTCATCATTATTGATATTTTATATCGCATTATCAATATTTTATGGAAAAAATATGTTCTTAATGAAAGGAGTGAATGATGACAACAATAGGGCATGCTCAGGGCATTTCAGGTCGGCATTTGAGCAAGCGAGGTGCAAAAAATTCATAGAATGTAATGATTATAAAGCACAAACTATTATGAGATAATAGACGGACAGCTAAAAAAAAAACAAATTCATGAATTGACACAGAAAACAAAGGGATGCTATACTTAATGGATTTTCTACACAATCGAGGTGTGTAAACTATAGTCTATGCATTTAACCCTTCGGATTTTTTACTCAAAACCAACCATTGGAACAGATTATAATGATGGTGATTGGTTAAACTATTTTATTCCATAAAAAACGATGGTTATTATATTCATTAGTATTGACACCATTTCGAAATGGTCAAATAGATATTAATAATGAAAACAACCCCCCAACAACGTATTGAAATTCTATCTCTTTATGTTTCATTCCCAAGGAAAAGAATTTTTGGATGAATATCAACCGATATACTACAAGTATAGATTCAATCCACAATACAAAGAACTGAAGCAACAAAAACTATTAGAGAAACCCATAAGGAATGAAATAAAAAGAGATGGGCCAAGACCTGCTTATCGCCAAATAGAAGAACTTTGGAAGAAATTTCTTTTTTGACAGATGGGGCATTAAATTGAATCAAAATATGTCCAAACGAGATGAAATCACTTTGTACTATCTTGCATATAAAACACTTAAAAAAATATGCTCTACTTATCCTCACTATAAAGAAAATATCTGATTGGGATTCTTTAATGAAAATGCAAGAGCCTAAAATGATGATTGATAGGAATGGGAATAATCGACCTGTCATTAACAAAGATGGCAGTAAAGAAATGCATATAAAAGGAAACAACATATTACTATGGTATAAAGATCATATCCAACATTTATTGGAAATCATCAAAGATATAGCTGGCAATCCCCATAGCCATATCACTCTGAAAATTCATCAATGTTTGAACTATCTTACTCAACATAAGTATCTAAAAGATGAAGACTGTTTGGACGTAGACGTAGATTTGTTGCAAAATAAAAAATACGAAACATATGATGATATGATGAAAATATCTAGCACCATCTTTTTTTACCACAGAAGTAGTTTATCGGAGAATAGATACAAAAAAAGGACGAACAAAAAAGACAATAGTCAGGAAATTACTTTTACAGTCCATGAGTAGCGGTGAAAACAAATGCTTTATAGCCTAAGCTACATATTTTATCACATAAAAAATATTGCTAGCATAAAAAGCGAAAATGGAAAACGTATAGTAGGTTATCACCATATAAATCTGATATTTGACGAAGCTGAATTATATTATCATCCAGAATATCAACGGCAGTACATAAGAAAGCTATTAGAGCATTTGGCCATGTGTCATATTAACAGGACAAATATCCGTAGTATCAATATTATAATTGTTACACATTCACCTTTTATTTTTATCTGATTTGCCAGAAACCAATATTTTATTTTTTGGATAAGAATCAAAAATATACTAATAAAAAAACAAGGTGCAACTTTAGGAGCTAACATATATGAATTGCTGAAAAATGGTTTTTTCTTGGAATATGCTATTGGAGATTTTATACAAATGAAACTGCGTGAAATATTAGATCTGTATTACGAGGAAAACATAGATAAGCAACAACGAATATTTTTGGAAAAGAAAGATAGTATTAAGTTTACAATTGATCATTTAGGCGAAGAATATATCCGCAACAATTTCAATCAAATTTATATACAATTAGAACAACGGATATATCATAAATCACAAGAAGAACAGATTATGGATAAAATTCGCTACCATGAAGAACAAATTAATTCATTGAAGGATAAATTAGAAAAAAAGAAATGAAAAAAGTAGAATATAAGGATTGCCTTAAAGCTAAAGGTTCATACTTGCAAATTTTTCAACTTAAACTAACGGAAATGCAAATAAATTGGGAGAATTTGCAAAATACCAATATCCAACTACAGCAATTTCCTACCAATATTCAAGATGTACTGATTGGGGATTTCCACCAATTAGTACAATGGTATAATTTGTTTATGGGTTTGCCATTATCCACAAGAGAAATATTAAATAGTCGCTTAGAAATTCTATTTAATTATGATGATTGGAGTCAAAAAATTGCAGAGTTTTTTAAAAGATCCACAAAATGGTTTCAGCATCTCATCATGCCATTATTGTGATATGTCTTATATTAATGTATTCAAAATTGATCCTGATGCTGATGCAATTTATTTTTTGAATACTGCATCTGATGAAGAATTAAAGGCAAAATTAAAAACAAAATCAACTAATACCATTAATAAAATCAAGCAAGCACGAATATTCCATAACAGAAGTGATTTTGAAAGATTGAATACGAGGTTTGCTCAAGACAAGTATGAAAAAACTTTTAAGCCTAATTATAAGTACAGACATCATTTTGATCTTGACCATGTACTGCCCAAGTCTAATTGCAGATTAGTTTCGCTTTCTTTGTTTAACCTTGTACCAAGTTGTCAGATCTGCAATCAAAAATTGAAAAAGACAAAAGTATTAGGGCTATTTGGTGTTCCGAACGAAAAATTAAGTCCAACAAGCCCAAATTTTGACTTTGACAGTAATACGGAATTTTATATCATGCAAAAACCAAATACAAATTCTGGGCATATAAGACCTGTACTTCACCCTCAAGATTTTGAACTTGAAATATTGTGCAAAGACCCTGATTATGAAAACTTTGTCCAATTATTCAAATTAAAGGAACGCTACCAATCTCATATAAAAATTGCATTGCATTGGATGGAAATGAAAATTGATTATACAGATGCACATATTCAAATGATTGCAAATTCATTACAACATCTTGGCTATAGTTTTGATAAAATCAAATGTGACATTTTCCAAAAAGAACTTTATGATAATGGAAGCATGAGTTTTACAAAATTAAGGAATGATATGCTAAAATAGTGTTGACGGATTATTGCTTTCACGAAAAGCAGCGAGAAAGCAGCAAGGTATGTTTCGAGTTACTCAAAACCTTTCGGATTACTCCGAAAACCTTGCTGCGGGTTGCACCTCCGAAGTCGGGCAACCTGTTTAGACCTGCGGTAATAATTTCCTATTCCTTGTGCTTAATACCGTACTTTTGCATTTTGCCATATAATGTGGTGCGTCCGATGCCGAGCAGTTCGGCAGCCAGCGTGCGGTTGCCGTCGCCTGTTCCCAAGCACGGAGGATTTGTTTCTTCTCCATGTCGTCTAATGTCCACGGAACATCACCTGCCAATGTAACTTCGTCAAATTCCAATGTTTCAGCTGTAACTATATCACTTTCGGTATGTAACACCGCCAAGCACACGACACGCCTCAGTTCCCTTACGTTACCGTTCCATGTATAAGCGAGCAACCGTTTCCTTGCTTTCGCATCAAAACCTTTCACCTGCTTCTCAAATTCCTCGTTGGCAAGTCTCAGAAAGAAATCCGCCAATGGCAGGATGTCCTCTTTACACTCGCGCAACGGTGGTATGTGCAGGGCGTATCCTTTCAATCACTGGTACAGGTCGACACGGAAACGCTTTTCTGCGATGGCGGTCGGCAAGTCCTCGTTGGTGGTGGCTGTGACACGCACGTCGGCTTTCTTGTCCCTGTTGCCGTCCATAGGCCTGTACATTTTAGATTCCAAGGCACGGAGCAGCATCTGCTGTACCTCTGTCGGAAGGTTGCCTATCTCTTCAAGAAACAGCGTGCCGCCATCGGTTTCCTCCCCAAAACCTTGCTTTTCTGCTTTCTATCTGCATCCATGAGCTTCTCAAGTGGTGTACCCTTCGTTCAGTTCTTTCATGTCCTTGGCTTCCGCCGCCTTGCGCATTTCATTCATGTCCGCCTGTGTCGTAGTTGCCAGTTTCTCCAGTGTGTGCTGCCTATTACCGAAAGCAAGCAGGGTGATAGGGTTGATGCAGCTACATATTTTTGTCCGATACTCTGATTCTGTACAATAAAACAATTGCCACTATTAGTCCTCGTATCCTTGCATATACCACTAAATCTTTTTATAATAATTGACTGGAACTAAATCTAGTGGTTCTGCAAGTTTATCTGTACTATATAAGACATAGAGATGATGCATTGTACGTGTCATGGCAACATAGAGTGATTTTCGCTGTTCTTCTGTAATAGCACCTTCAAACTTTGAATTATTACCACATCAAATTGCAATCCCTTTGCACTATGATATGTCAACACCTTTGGTAAAGTATTAGTAAAGTGAAGATTGCCTTGACCTCGCATGTCATCTGCAGCAGTCTTGCACTTTGTATTCCATATTGATACCACGTTTTGTCAACGCTTCACTCATTTCAAGTACTAGCTTATTACTATAGAACAAGATCCCTATTGATTTTCCATCATATTGCTCTATCAGTTTTCCTATTGCCTCTATTTGGTCTTCATAAGAATTATAATGTATAAAATGAGGGAAATCATTTTCCTTATTTAAATATACCTTCTCTTGATATGGCATTACATTAACACCAACGTATTTTTGAGTTATTTGAGCAACATTTTTTGGGCAGTCGATAGTTGTTGTACAACTTCAGTTCCTTAAGTCCAGTTAATTTTGAAATTGCCTCAATAGAGAGAGTCTTTTTACCAAAACGAGTATAGATGGACTGAGCTGAGTCACCGAAGCGAAGTCTTGAATTTCATCAACTATAATATAATCGGCAGATGGCATCCCCAACCATTTCCATTGATAGTGATAATAGAATTTGTATGATTGCAATGTGTAGCCAACCCCCATAAAGCCAGCCAATGACTTTGTAAGGGCAATCAGAATAACCGAATAGCCCATATCTGCTATTTGAGCAGCCTTGTGCATCGCAATGACTGACTTGCCGCTACCGGCGCATCCTGACACCAACATTGAACTATTGATTGTATGGTCAATAAGATCAAGTTGGTCATCATCCAAAGATTCCTCTTCTACTGGCCAATTCGTATTGCATCCCTTTAATCTTTGCGGCAAAGTTATAGAGATATCAATTGATTCTTCCGCATTATGTTCTATTTCGTCATCAACAATATTTGAAGCTTTTTGTATAGGTATGACATCAAGAGTCTTGCCTGATTCTGACTTTGCTATTCTTCGTTTTAGTGCTTCTAACTCACTGAGGGTATTCTCAAGTTGCCCTGACAATTTATCAGCACGATTTTTCTCCGTTTTTGCAGAAGCATCTAATTTTTTTCAAGCTCTGCCTTTTGCTCTGCTATCTGCTTATTCTGTTGTTCTATCAGTTCTTGCTTTTGGTTTCTTTCTTGAATAACCTTCTCATACTCGTATCTAACTTTCTCCATTTCTTCTTGGTTAGAATTGTTTGATGAAAAACCATCCAGTTCCAAAAGAAAATTTATGTTATCATCTGACAGTAGCCTATTTGTCTTTAAAAAATCAAAATAACCCTCAAAGAATGATGCACAAAAAGTTCGCCTGGCTCTCTAAAGACAAGCCTGAACTACCAGTATGACTTCAAGTTCGCTCGCAACACTATATAGCTGCACTAATACATTACGATAGGATTCGATACCTCTCTTTGACTCTCTTTTTGTCATTGTCAAGAAAAAGAGGCTTTGTAGCTCCCTATGACTATAGAAAAAGTGCATTCTGTGCCACTATAGCCAAAGCACTCCCTGTACGCCTACGCGAATTATTATCGATCTTAATTTTATATTCAACACCTTTTGCCCCCCCACTGATTACTTGATTACCTTCAAGGACATCATGTCCTTTCTCGTTATCACCGACTGCATCCAAAATAATAAACTTACAGATAAGTTCAATGGATGGTCGTATGTGAACGAAGAAAGATTCATAATCTTTGTCATTAAAGAATACAACCGCGAGATTGTAGTCTTTCTGTAGTCTTTCCTTTTTTATTTGATTCATAACTTATTGATTTATTGCCCAATACCTGCTATCTGTACAATAAGTACATAACCTTTCCTATGAGCAATTGATTGCCAATTTCGAGTAAAATCTGTACCACTTTTTTCGTCTGCTTTTTTACTGTCTTCCAGTCTCCAAGCACTTATGTCGCTGACAAAAAAACCATTAATGCGTTCAAGATTATTTTCACTAGCCATCTTGGCTATTCTACTTCCACCCGACAAACGTCCAATATAATGATTGTTATGATATAGATAGTATTTGCCGTCTTTATAACGTACAATATTAACAGGATCGTCTATTTTAACTTCTTTTTCTATATATTCTGCACATCTACCAGGTTGTTGCATGCCATCTGACGTTGTATACGACAAATAATATTTATCATGACCAGGTTCTTTCTCAAAGATAAGAGCCTCAGACTGATTATCTGTGGTATAAATGTTACTCTGTTCCAAGGCACATTCTCGGTCTCCCTTATACACATGCAGATATTTCTTTGCACGAGTATAAGCAACGAACATCAGCCTTCGCTCTTCTTCTATATCTGCCGCATCGTCAATTACTATGGCTTGGCCTGGTTGATATACACGACGTAGTTTCAAAGGTAGCCCGATATATGATGGAGTTATAATAACCGCATCAAATTCAAGACCTTTAACCTTTGTGCATCGTTGTAAGAATGATGGTAAGTTCATCTTCTTTAAGTATACGCTCATTCTTGAACTTGTCATAAATCTTATACACCTCCTGACCGCCATCATCATTTCCTGCTACATCCATAATATACGATGCAAGATCTCCATATGTATGGACATCTTCATCCGTTCTAATAGACTCAAGATAGTTTAGCACAAGAGTGTAGGCTATGTCGATGTAGAACTTACCCAGCAAGGATGATCAGTCATTAGCTTTTGGAGATAAGTTTTCATACGCTCGCCTGTTTCTGATTCTAATTCTATTGCAGGATATTTTTTGCAGCAAATCGATCAGGCTATAAATTTCCCTTTCACGCCAAAAGTTCACAAACACTAGCACCTTGTATTCTGATTCTTACACCATCGGGCAGAGTGTTTCTTATCAAGGCATAACCTTGATATACTGTTGTTTGTCCCAAAGAAGACAGCAATGGTCTTGAAGATTTTATAGTCCTCACCATTTATCTTAGCCTTTTCATTATTTTTGCAATACATTGGCAAAAATGAAGGCAGATCTTCATTCCATGATGAATCTGCCGAGCTAGCATCTGTGAATATTGTATATGGCTCTTTGTGGCTCATGTTTCATGAGTTCTACCAGAAGATTTTGGAAGATTATGCTTACGCTCTTCTGGAATGAATATTGCAGCACAATCCAAAATCTTTTGGTATGATCTATAGTTCGTGAACATACCCAACTGAACAGGAGCTTTCAACGCGTTATTCAGCCTATCATAATAGGGTTGAGGATTCAATACCTGTGCATACTGTTCGGGCGTTAAACTTATAGGTCGTCCCCCAATTGTCTTTAGAACTCTATCAAAAGCCATAGATACTTTTGGTTTATATCACCAATAGTAAAGAAATTTCATCTGGAAACAAATTATGGATAGCAAACAATGTTTCTAGACGTGGATTCGTAATATCTTGGAACTCATCAACCAACACATACTCGATTTGGGGGAATATAGCTTGAAAACGCAGCAGCGTCATTCCTTACAAAATTAAGAAAATGTTGTTCCCACAACTCTGTTGGGAGATTGTCTAATTTTCCACCCATGCAGATTTTTGCAAGTGCATGAAATGTATGTACGTGCAACAGATGCCCGATACGACTCAATCCCAGTTTGGTAAACAAACTGTCCAACCGATTCCTTAGTTCAACAACCACAGCACGATTGTATGCCAAGACAAGAATATGGCTCGGCACTTTTACATGTTCTTTGTAGATAAGTTTGGCACAGCGCAGTGTGGGACATGTGTCTTACCAGACCCCCCGGTCCGGCAAGTACATTCACATTTACGTTTCGAGGCTGATTGTATATGCTCAGCTGCTCTTGGTTGCCCTTTAGTTTATCTTCTTCCATCTTCAAAGCCTCTTCGGTAAGTTCGTTAAGGATGTTGGAATTTTCGGGTGCATAGTCGCCCACCAAGGCCAAATAGTCTTCATAGTTTCTGCACATAAAATATTTACGAATATATTCGCTTTGCTTTTCACTTGGAAGCATAGAGAATATATTCATCGCAGTGAGTCTGACCTTCTTTACTTTCTCAAGTGTATCAAATTCTTTTCGATAATCGTGCATGGGTGACTTTTTCGTCAATACCTTCATCGATAGGAGATTCAGTGAACTCTGTGGCTTGAACCTCTATACCTGTATTCATCAATGGAGTGTGCTCTATATATGAGAGTATTATTCTAAGAACTGAAAGCAGTTTGTCGAAATATCCGAACTTATCACCATCATCATGAAAGTTCATTTCCAGCAACTTCTCTGCCCAACAGAATGCTCCAGTATTTTCTGTGATGAAGCAAAAGCCATTCAAACAATCAGTTTCCATGTTATCCACAAACTCCTTCCATCGCTCATCCTTCACCATAATATGATACAGCACATCCTCTTCCGTCTTTATTATACGGAAGGTCACACCTGGTACATATCGCAGGATGTTAAACATTCCCACGGCAACTCTTTTTCTGTATATCGTTCTTAAAGGTATCGGCCTTGGTCACGCAGCCTTTGGGAGGATTACTGTGTTCATCCCTTCCATGGCATATATATTATAGTCTCTTCTTTCTTTCTGCGTTTTTTAGTCTCTGTTTTCAAGAGTCCATCATAATTGACCTCATCCATTAGATGACGTTGAATGTATTCACGCTCATTCATATCTAGTTCTCGCTCCACACCTATCTTTGCAATCAGACAACGGTTTCCGTATTCCATCCATTTGCGATATGAAGTGCGAAAATATTCTGGTTATGCTTAGCCATATATCTCGTCTCTCATAACGGCGCGCCTTAAGTTCACAACGCATCTGTTCGTTTAGTGTCAGGAGATTACACTTCATGCAATCAGAATGGCATTCATGATTTTGACAAACAAAGCTTATACGGCTTAAAAGCTCCTACGCATTTCAGAAATGGGGGAACAGTGAATTCTCTTCCAACTTCTCAGCATGTAGCTTCAGATAATCGAACACCAGCTTAGCTGCCTCGTGAGAAGGCGTTTGTTGATACCGTCTGCCATACCGACAGATGTTCCCAAATAGATTAATTGAATTCAGACTCTGAGTAGGAAATTTCTCTATTTGATATAGTCATGTCAAAAAAATGCTAAGTCGAGGTACTTCAACTTCTTAACATATCCATATGTTGTTCCAGCCAATGGAACGCAAGACGTGCCGTTGTATCTAGAAATTTGCCGTTTTCTTCATTCTTAATCCAGATATTATATGGCACAACTATTGGATTGAGTTTTACTTGCTCAATTGTTTTGAATCTACGAAGGAACGCCAAAATTTTATCCTTGCAATCAGTTAAATCTGACCAACTCATCTGACTACGAACCACCTCAATAGATCTTTCAAATGTCTGAAATCATCAGGAGAGGTTATACACAAAGCCGGAATCTGACTACGGTCAGGAAAAAGCAGCTTCATACATACCTTTATCACGACCAGCACGACACCTCCTGAAGATAATCTTCTAGGACTGCTGGTGGGTTGTAATGCACTACATAATGGACATTGGGAATATCCATACCCATACCAAAGGCTTTTGTCGCACAAAAGTATGTTTATGCGCTCTGTCTTCTGGCACATGATCTTCTTCTGCGTTTTTAAACTGACGATAGATATCGCTTCTTTGGGTTGAATCTAGGCCTGCGTGAAAAAAAAGCTGATATGTTCAGCACAAGAAGCCAATAAAGAACCTTCAGGCAGCCTTTACATAGTTCATTCAGTGCTTCTGCCGTATGCTTCACACTCGTTATGAGTGCGACAAAATACAAGCATGCAACTCTTTGAAAAAATCGATTTTGTTGTCTTCGATGTAGTCCTTAATGGCATTTACACGTGCCGTAGGTCATGTCCTGATCTTTTCTTGTTCTTTTCCCTTTGTTACGGAAAAGAAATGCTAATATGCTTTCTTATAGGATTATACTCTTCAGGTTTCTGTCCCAGTCGTACAATGTCAGGGAAATACGACTTGAAGTCTTGTTCGACTTGGGTGGTCACAGTGGCAGAGAACATGGCAAATCTTATTATATCAAATTCATTCTTTGCTATTTTTTCATGTCAACACACCACTGAAACCGTATTCCTGTAATCAGGACGGAAATCCTGTCCCCATTGAGAAATACAGTGCGCCTCGTCGAAGACTACATATTCGAGACCCCTATCCATTTGAAGTCTCTGATAAAGAACATCCATGAACGAACGCACACGAATCTTTCAGGGAGTGATATACAGCAAAGCTATCTCACCTGATTGAATTCTCTGCCGGCGGTAAATTTGTTGCGTTTCAGCTTGCATACGGTCACCACTACACCTACGTTGCAGACAAACAAACTTTCGCATGCAGTTCCTCGACCTGCGATCTTGTATGAGAGCTCGCAAAGGACTCACTACAAGTGTCAATCTGTTTGAAGTCATGGCACGAGCAAAGCGCAGGCCCCTGGAACAAAATGGGTTTGCCACCTCCTGTAGGAATAGAAATTATGCAATTCCCTTCCTTTCAAGCATATGCTCAACGATAGGCCTCGACCTTCTCTCCAATCTTCATATCCCCAACTGTCAAGTATTACTTTGAGATACGCAGAGTCAAGCAAACTCCTTCTACTACAAAACCCTGAAGAACAATCCTTCCTGCCTTTTCTAAAGATTCAATGATAAACTTCTTCATTGTTCCATAGAGTGAATACAGAACCCTGGCGTGACAAGTTTTTGCCAGACCAGAATAATCCCCAAAGTATGGGTTCATGATATAAAAAGTTAAGGTGTCCATGGTTGGCCATCACCAATGCGCGGTAATGCTCAAAGATAAGCCATGCTGCCAGTATGCACTGCTCCAGCTGTTGTTCGTTTGAACTTTTCATCTATCACTTTCACCATCCTCATAGTCACCTTCGAATGGAAGTTTGTCCCAATACGATGAGAGATAACGGTCAATATCCATATTGTCCCATACGTAACAGAACGCCTTGTCAGAGCGATAATTACCACCCCTGCCAAGAACTGTTCTTTTGTAAAACTACCAAACCATTACTGTATACAATATACTCTAGTTTTCATAGAAAGAATTTTCTCCATGGCAGGCTATTAGTAATTCAATAACCACGGGCATATTCCTCTACACTCTGCCGTTCTTTTATCGTGTCATTGATTATATAAATCAGTGCATGCAATGGATTCTGCTCATGTATCTTCGCTAAAGTCATCTTGGTAGTTCCAACATGCTTCCCAAGTTTTGTTGAAGCAGGGCTTCAGTCCCCTTTTAAAGATGAGCATTCAACAATATAACTTTGACTTTTAAATATATAGCTTTCAATTCTGAAAGTATCTGTCCTCTTTAGTTTCTGCCGCACCAATTCCCTGGGCATCAGTCAGGGGCGAAATGAGTTAAGAACTTGTATTTCTATATTTCTGATATTGAAAATTCTGATAGATGGCTTAAAATTACCCAATTAGATTGTCTTTCTGCCCATACGTTTGTTGTTAATTCTGATTGAACAATACCAAGTTTTTGTCTTATCTGCATCTGTCAATGCAATATTGAGTCAAAAACCATTGACATGGGAAGTTTTCCCTTGTCAATAAGTTCCCTGAAATTCCATTCTTTTTCGCCTCCTTGCATTTGTGAACACGGTCTTGAAGTTCCGCACCTATAGTAAAGATATGAGCATACTTGTTCTCATACATTTTTTTTCTCGAGAACGAATCAGATCAATGCAATCTATGTTACTCTTTCGGCTTGGTAAGATACTCTGCCAAAATTATTTCGGTGAATGTAATCTTGCCTGATCCATCGTTCTCCACACGAAGATACTGAGCCAAAAGTTGCAAAAAAAGAGTGGCGTAGCACATATATCACAGAAACGTGTTAGTACGCAGTTCCACAACTTATTGTCTAACGGATGTTCATCTAGGGCTTTTGTTGATTACCTTGTAGCCTTCGGTTACGTATATTGCATATATTTGTGCTATTCTTGACCACAGACTTTTTGGGTGCAATCAATAGAAAGTATACGCTCCACGTCAGAGAGTTACTTACTGAGCCCAGTTTGGCAATCTCTTTTTAGTTTTTCTCCAACTCTGAGTCAAGAGAACGCAATTCCTGAAAGAATTGTTTGGATGTTTTAGCAGTCTTCTTAAAAAGTATTCAGCATATATATCCTGCTAAAGAGTGGCAAGAATATTGTTAATCTGTGCTGGTAAGAAATCTCTCAAACTATCACAAAGTGATTTTTGTCTTTTTTGAGAGGCGATACAATTGATTCCAAAACAGTTCATTGTAAGTTCTGGGTATCTTCCGCTGCATTGTGCTTGGTGTGTAGAGAATAGGCATATCGGCATGGGTTAGAAAAATTTCAATTTCCAGCTATCCCCATACAAACTGGTTGGTTGTGATTCCTTTCTTCGCTAAAATAGGTAAATCCCATTCTTGATATTATGTCCAACTACGATATCCTGTCGATTTAAAAAGCACGACCGAGAACGGGCGTCTTCCGATTCATAACTGCGCGTGTTATCTTCGCTTTAAGGAAGGCAAACTCTTTGATTGTTTCCTCGCCATCCGTTTCAGGTCAAATACAACGTGGGCAGCTCAGCCTTTTCCGTATTCACCATTCCTCCTAATAAATTTTGTAGAGGCTTTGTTTCAGCAAACTCTTCTATAACTAGATTCCTTGCGTAATCGTCAGGAAGGACTTTAAGCGGTTGATATTGTTCCGCCTCTTCGGCTGTTTTGATTGCGTTTACCAAGTTTTCAGCGTTCAATTTCTTCAGGAAGTTCACTCGAAATTGGTTACCTCAACATAATTCTTAACAAAGTCAAGAATTGAGCGGGCTTAAGCGTATTGCGCAAGTTGCAACCGTATCCCAAAGATAAGATGCGATTCAGTAAGTATGTCTACGATATCATGGAAACAAAGAACCTTATATTCATCCTTGAGATTTTCTGCCCCTGCAAGATATTCGGCAAATTTCTTACCATATACACTACGAAGAAGGAATAGTATGGAAGTCGTACTGCTGGTATTCTAAAGGCGTCTGATGAATACAGGAATCGACAATCCCTCCAACTTTACCAAGAAAGATTCTTAACTCCCTTATGTCCATCCATACTCTTAGCTATAAGAGTCCTGACAATAACATCATAATAGCCCGATAAGTTATAACCAGAAGTCCATAGTTGTTGTATCTCACACAAATCCAAGTTGCTATTTTGCCATTCGTGCATTGAGGATTCTTTCTTTAAGTGTTGAAGGAAGGTTCTCCTCATCGAATACCTTACGTAGCAACAATAAGAGACTGTCGTTGATTTGTGACAGATGTTCTTCCAAATATAACTTCTGAAAGCCTTCCAATTTGATGGAATCCAGAAATTTGCGTCCTTTACCTGAATCTGATTCCGCCCACAAGTTCAGAGTATATCTTAATTCGTCAAAAATAGTCTGCTAAATCATATCCTTGCATTCCACAGCTTGACTATAACATCGGTATCATACGGATCTTCTCCAAATACGAATGATACCATTTTGTTACGTGACTTACAGTACCTTCAGTTTCACTCAACTCAATGCCACTTGCAACTAGGTTTAACAGACAGTTTCGTGTGTCTTTATCAGAGACAGTTCGTCAGTATAATAAAATTTGGTCTGCGTACTGCGTTCTATAGTCTGTTAGTGTATTGACTTCCTGCCGTTAACTCCATCTTTCGCAAGGATGCTAACAACCTGTTTATAACATTTATGTTGTATGAATCGTGCTTTTGATTAAACCTTCTAATTCTAACAAATTTACCTCGGTACTCAAAGGCTTTTAAAGTTTGCGAATCGGGTGAGAAATTCGCTTGACATCAATGCACTCCAGCCTCTACGACCAGATTTTGGAGTAAAAATGACCCACTCGTTATCTCTTGGATAAGAATCGAATTTCCATTCACTTCCCGTCAGATAGAAGTCAATAATCCTATTAGGTTCGGTTTCGTTACAGCTAACACCATAGTTGTTTGCCAGTATAAAACAAAAATTTTTTTTTGAAGTCAAAGAACTTAACGAAACCAATAATAGGCTCATATGCGTTTGGAACTGTTTTCTTTTTTGCAGTTATCGTACTTGTTGGCTGAGATGTAGAACAATACACTCGAGACAATGGCTTGACAGGTTGATATCCATAACCACACATGAAACAACCTTCAGTCAGTTTTGAACTCTTTGGTCAGTTTATACTCTGCACTTACGCCGAAGCCTACATCTATATGTGCAAGTTTTTATTAATATTTACTACGGGTACCTTTCAAGTACCATGCCTACAGGAAACTTGTTCTGTATTCTCCACCAACGTCCATTAAAAGTTGTTTTCTGCTTAACTGGATTTTTATTGCTCTTAATTCAAGGATTACAACATCTAACATCCTTTTCCTACTTTAATCAGTTTTTGTTGCATCATTACTTGAAATCCCAAAGCCAGTTCATCCAATTTGATAAAGCCTATATGTCCATCGAAACTGAACATGCACACCATAGTTCAATACCGCCCGGAACGCTGTGGCTTTAAAACATCTTACTTGCAACTTTATTGAGAAATGCATAATTTTGGGGTCACAGAACTTCTGCAAAAGTAAAAGAGGCATTACTACTCTTCGTATGGTGAAACAGAAGGATTGACCAGTATTTTGAAGGTTAAGCCGACTAGGTCAAAATCGTCAATCACATACTTTCGGGGTCTTTCGGAAAAAAAAGGCCGCTTGCGTGATCATGTAAAAATGTCATCAGTGAGCATTCTTTTGGTTTGTTTGAAGAGTTATCGTAGCCATAAATATTTATTCTATCGGTTACTATTTTTTATTTTTCTTCTGTCATTTGTGTACTTTTTTTTCGTTGTATTTCATTTCTATGAGGTCTTGAACTTCAACTTTGGGATTAAAACAGAAATCTCCCACTAACTGAGCCAAGGAGGGTTGGAGTTTATTTGGATCTCCATCGTGATGGTGTTTCCGACATACCATTTTGTTTCTGCTAGCCATTTATTAGTAAGCATCTTGTCTGCCATGACAACACGCAATCTATTCAGACATCACACTGTTTTTTCATATTGATTTATGATGTATTATGATTCAAAATTACTATTTTTGCTCAAACAATCATCATATTCTGATAATAAATTAAATAAGCAACTTTTGTTTATTCGTAGTATAACAATACGGAAGCAATGCCAGATTGAGGCAATTATTCTCAAAGACAAAGCTAAGTTGATGGATACAAACTACACGTTCCGGTGGAATATGCAGCGCAATCCATGACTTCGACAAGCGTACACGACCTTATTTCCTCAAGGACGCAAGCTAGAATACCAAGCCTGCATGATGCCCGTTATCTGTTTACCCCTGATTATTCTCTTAAACTGTCTCATTAATTCAATCGATTGTAAAGATAGTAATGCAAATTATATCTTGGTATGATTAATATACTACAAACTCACATCGAATATTTTCACTTTTGTACCTTGTAGAAAATATTGAAAAAGCTTTTTGGAAAAAGAAGCATTTTTTTCATATTTGTATAGAGTCAAAGGCTTTTCGAAATTCGCAGCCATTTTCATTTCTGATTATCAGACTTTTAAATACTGCACATTAACAAATCTTACGTATCTGGTTTTTCAAACAAAGTTTTGAACTATTGGAATACCAATATTGTCGAGATTTTCTAACAACTGCATCGGCAAATGATGGCTTGTAAACAGCCATAAGCAAATCATAACCATGAATAAAGTCGCTGAAATCCAGCGACTTTTTATTTTTGTGTCTATTCCAGCCTGACCCTGACAGTATCTGCCAATTTTCAGCATCTTTTTGTACCATAATTCTACCGCCGAACAAATAAGCGAGTTTCTAGCACTCATCATAGCGACATCTTGGACACGATGTGAGACGCTATGAGAATGGGCGGAACCGCTATAGAAGGCACAGTGTGAGACGCTGTGAGAAATTGTGAGACGCTATGAGACAGAATAGGCGAAATTAAAGGCGACCAATATATGGAAATCCAAAGAAAATGCCAGTGGTGCGGCAAACCATTTATAGCACACACGATGGTAACACGCTATTGCAGCAAATCGTGCAATGAAAAAGCGTACAAAGAGAAAAAGCGGAAGCAGAGGTTACAGGAATACGAGGAACGGCAAAATGAGCAGCCCATGCAGGAAGTCGGTATCGTAGGAAGCAAGTTGTATCTCTCCCCTGCTGAAACCGCAACCCTTTTAGGTATTAGCCGTGCAACCATCTATCGGCACATGTCTACCGGTATCATTCGGGCACTGCAACTTCGTGGGCGTACCATTATCCGCAAATCGGACATTGAAAAAATGTTTGATGATGCACCCGGTTATAAGAAACGGAGTTATGGAAGAAAACAGACCGTTCTTTATTACACTACCAATGAGATTCTGGAGAAATACCAAATTCAGAAGAAAACCCTGTATCGTCGATGCAAATTATACAACATTCCTAAGGTTGAAGAAGGTAACCGTGTATTCTACAACCGCACCCTTATAGACAAGTATTTTGCCGACCTTGCCGAAGAAATCAATCCGGACTGTTATTATACTCCGGAGCAGGTCATGGAAAAGTACGGTATGAGCCGTAATGCCGTTGTCACCTTTGCACTACGGCACAATATCCCCCGAATCAACCGCCACCACGAGGTGTATTATTCCCGTGCCCATATAGACGCGATTAAGGAAAAGCAGGAGAAGCTTCGAATCCTGACTATTATACCTACGATGAAATCACCGAGAAATACGGACTTACCAAAATTAATATCAGCTACTATGTCAACAAATACGACATCAAACGCTTCAAGCAAGGAAGCCGAACAATGGTGCTACGTTCCGAGTTTGACAAAGTCTATATAGAGCATCGTGATGGAACATATACACCCCAAGAAACGGGGAAAAGAAAAAAGCGACCTGCCGAAAGAGACCTTTGTAATCCCTGAAGGTTATTACTCATCCGAGCAAATTGCGGCAACCTATCAGATGAACAGAAAAACCATTTGCAAGCTATGCCGTGAAAACGACATTCCTAAAATCAGTCATGGTGGGTTCAATTATTACGTGCAACTGTCAGTTGACAGATTCTTTGCCAAATACAAGGCTGCAGACAATATAAAGGAATGGATTAGTGCGGAGCAAATGGAGGAAATCTATGGTATGAGCAAAGGTGCCAGATGCTCATTTGTACATCGCCATAAAATCCCGTCCCGTGTTGTTTATGGCAAAGTCCAATATTCAAAAGACCATATCGACATCATCAAAAGCGGAGGTTTCGACCAACGGGAAATGTATTACAGCGTAACCGAAGCAATGGAAAAATATAGCCTGCGTAGGGATGATGTCTACAATTATGCGAGGTATAACAAGATACGGAAGATGCATCACGGAAAGTCCATGTTCCTGTTGAAAGAGGATTTTGACAAGGTGATGGCTGAAAAAATCCGGTATCTGAGAATTATTCCGCACAGACAAGAATCATTTTCAGCAATGGCAGTCATCAGCATTGTTTCATTGTATTGGTTTGCAACAAATTAATCACCAATTATAAAAACATATCATTATGCACGAATGTAAAACTGTAACATTGAGGACAAGACCTCTAAAGAAAAACATGTTGTCGTTCTATCTGGATTATTATCCCGGTTATCGCGACAAAGAAAGTATGAAGGTAATCCGTCATGAATCTTTGGGTATCTACATCTACGCCGAACCAAAGAACCAACGGGAACAGAACTTTAATGCCGTCATGTCGGAAAAAGCGGAAGCCATCCGATGCCGACGTTTTTGAATCCATCGTAAATGAGCGGTACGATTTCTTTGACAAGAGCAAGATGAAAGGGAGATTTTCTTTTGCCTATTATAAGAAGACACTCCGCAGGCACGACCAGAAATGGGAGTTCGTATATCTGCATTTCTTCAATTTCGTGGGTGGAAAATGTTCGTTCGAGGAAATTGATGTGGACTTATGCAACAAGTTCAGAGAGTATCTGCTTAATGCAAAACAACTTAGACGTCCTGAGCGTCCCCATATCACGCAATTCGGCTGTGGGCTACTGGTCCACATTCAGAGGATTTCTCAAAATACTCTATCGCAACAAGTTGATTCACTCCAATGTAAATGATTTCTTGGAGAAGATAGAGCCGGAAGATGTAGTGAAAGACTACCTGAGCATAGATGAACTGTACAGATTGGCAGAAACACCTTGCAAGATACCGGTTCTGAAAACAGCCTCGTTATTCTCTTGCCTTACAAGTCTGAGAATCAGCGATATTCTCACTTTGCGATGGGAAGAAATCGTGGACTTTTGCTGCCGGAGGAAAATGCGTCCACACCGTCACTCAAAAGACAAAAACAGAAGACATCATCCCCATTAGTGACGAAGCCTTGCAATTGATTGGTTATTCTCCCGAAAAGACAGGGCTGGTATTCAAAGGATTGAAAAGATGCTGGACGCAATACCCCATGAAAGAGTGGATTCGAGCAGCAGGTATCACCAAAAACATCACCTTCCATTCATATCGAAGGACATTCGCCACTTTACAGGCTGCTGCCGGAACAGACATCCGAACCATCAAAGCATCATGGCACACAAGAGCATCACCACAACCCAACGATACATGAAAGTGGTGGATAGCAACAAGCGAAAAAGCCAGCAACAAAATTTCCTTGATCCGTAAGTATTAACGGTCATTTTTGCCTCTTTTATATGGTTAGAGTATGATTTTCGAGTATGATTCATATTCTAACCATAAATTATTTTTTGTAATATCAGTCCAATAACCATTAGTATTTATGGTTATATGGAAATTAGTGCTGAACTTTACGCCATAAAACAGTAAACAATCACAACTATATGGAGAATAATATACAAGTTCAGAAAGCAGCTGATATCAGCAGTTTGGCTGGAGTGGTCATCGTTTCACTCTCGGCACTCACCGCATACAATATCGGTGAAAAGTTCAATCACAACATCCTGTTTGATGCCACCATTTTTATTATCTCTTTGGTAATGCTTATTTTGGACCTTTGCCATATTCCGCAAAGTAATGGCAGGGCTTTTTACAACAATCTCAAGTAATACTACAAATAAGCAAGTACAAAGCGAATATCCGCAAAGAAAGCAACCATCAAAATGCTAATCAAGATCCAGTAGAAGAGGAACAGATACCTGATAGTTTGGAGAGATATGAGAGCATTCTTGTGGAAGAGCAACTGAAGGAGGTGAAACGGAAAAGGGACACCATGATAGCTATCCGCGAATATGTAGTGGAAAAAACCTCGAAATATCTCTCAAAGAGAATATCAGCACACTATTCCGGAATATAGAGTGCATTGCCGAAAACCGGGTTAACGATTGTCAGCCAATCCATTCAACGAAAGAAGCAAAGATCAGTTCTCCCTCTTTAAGACACTTAGCTTGGAATATCGGTGAACGGCTTGAGTCTCCCGTCGCGACAGAGCGATATTCATTAAGTCTTCTTTCCCATACGAATTGCGCAACGCCGATATTGAATATCTGGAAAGCCAATTTGCGCGTCAATGTCCCATGCGACATTCCTATTGACGTGCCGGACAAAGGAGATTTCCACTTTCACAACATTACTTGAAAATTAAATCGTGCAGACGGTAATCATTGTTCCGGCTGACAGATTTCTGCAAAAATTTCATTCTGTTGGTTTGCAGCATATTAATTCTAATTATTGAAGGTATGAACACAACAGATTTGACTTTTTAACGACCTGCCCAAAGTGGTAGGCGAACTGTGCGAGAAAATCGCAGGAATGGAAAATTTACTTAGGGACACTCTTAACCGCCAAAGCGAACCAAAAAGAGAATTTGCACGTACCAATGACAGTGCAGGAAGCCTGTGCCTATCTGAAAATGCCAGTCTCCACCTTTTTATTACAAGATAAAGAAGGACAACATTCCGGTTATCAAACAAGGAAAGCACCTTTATATCTATCGTGACGAGAACTCGACAAATGGCTAGAGGCATCTCGCAAAACTTCAGCACCTCTCACCTATGAGGAAGAAAACGAAGCGATGTATGCCTCACACCGTCGCAAAGCCTAATCCCTAAAAACTGGTGAATATGGAAACGGCAACACCCATTGAGGAGCTTGCTCAAATCACTACGAGATGGCAAGATACTATGCTCAGTCTGGAAAAGGTGTACGAACAGGAGCCGGAAGTCCTGAGTATAGGCGGAGTGGCTATCAGGGACATTGGGAAATTTCAGTGCATCCATTGGCAAGGCAAAAAGCAAAAAGACCTTCAACGTGTCGGCTATGGTGGCAGCAGCTTTGTCCGGAAAGGAAGTCCTTAACTACACAACGGATTTTCCTGATGGGAAAAACCGCATCCTTTACATTGACACAGAACAGAGTCAGAATCATTGCATGATTGTAATGCAACGTATCATGAAACTGGCAGAGTTGCCGGCTAATGAAGATTGCGCCCGTTTCTATTTTCTCGCTCTACGCAAGTTCAATCCGAAGGAGCGTTTGGCTATCATAGACGATGCCATCAGTCAGATTGAAGGGCTTGGTTTTGTCGTGATTGACGGAATCCGCGACTTGGTTTATGACATCAATTCACCGAGTGAAGCCACATGTGTAATATCCAAACTTATGCAGTGGACTGACGAATACCAGATTCATCTTCACACCATTCTCCATCAGAACAAAAGTGATGAAAATGCCCGTGGACACATTGGCACGGAAATCAACAACAAAGCGGAAACGGTCATCCAAATCGAGAAAGACAAGGACGACAGCAAAATCAGCAAAGTGGAAAGTGTGCATACCCGCTCAAAGGACTTCCTGCCATTCGCTTTCTACATCAATGACCAATCGCTTCCCGAACTTCTGCCGGACTATGTGCCGACCAAGAAAAGTGCTGGTCGTCCCAAGCAAGAACCATTCTCCCCAGGTAAGAACATTCACGAATCCACCCATCGCAAGGCTCTCGAACTGGCTTTTGAGGGGAAAAGAGACTATTTCGGGATATAAAGAGCCTTTGGAAGAAGAACTGACCACTGCCTACGAACTGGCAGGAACAAAATTGAATCACAACAAGATTGTGGAAACAATTAAGTTTCTCACGAACAAACGGATGGTGGTTCAGGAAAACCGCGGCATTTATCGTTTCATGCCCGATTACCACTATTGACTCTCCACTTGACTTTATTCTCAAAGCGTATATTCTTGTATAAGCCAAAGTTAAGTACAACGACTGGTTTCATGATAATTCTTGAAACTGGTCGTTGCCGTCTTATCTCCCAAACCTATCTTTTTAAGCCAAGGGCTTACCCGTTGTACAGACATTATCTTGTATGGGGAGCCTAATACCCCAAGCGACCAAGCGGTCGTTTGAGAGTGCCAATTTTCCAGCAAGGCCTGATTGGATGAAAAATAGCGTTATTTAAGCACTTTTTCTTTTCACCAGCCTCTTCCTCATCTTTCTCGACAAAAAGCGAAATTTGCACACTTAATTGCACCCTGGGCCTGCTCATTATATACGACCTCCATTGAGTTAGGGTAACTCAATATTCCAAGCGATAAAGCGCTCGTGAGAAGTTGTCAATCCAAGGCAAGTAGAATATGGCTTTATTGCGATTATAGAATACCTTAACTCTCCACGCAATCATGTTTTGGTTGGGCTATCCTCTGTTTGATAGCTGGCAGGGATAAGCGCATTTCAATAATGCTTTTACGAACTCTTTTATGAACCCTACTGGTTCTTTTATGAACTCTTATGTGAACTCTTTTCCTGGTGTTAGGTTGATATTCCAGAGTAATGTCAGCCACCATAAATGCGATACTCGATAATGAACACAGAACTATTGTCCGAACTCTTGCCTATCAGTCGAAACGAATCTGCCAGATTCTTTAGGTCGATTTTGCCAACCTCAGATGGTTCTGTTACGAACTCAAAAATTGCCAATCACTTTGGAACAGAGAGTGAGAGAATTGCATTTGAACATCCTCCCACTCTTTATTCGTCATTTACCAAGAGACTTGAATACTTTTTTGCAATACACCGCTTTTTCTGTTCCATATTTGGATGAACATATAAATCCAAAGTTGTTGAAATATTAGAATGCCCTAACAATACACTAACGGTTTTGTAGTCACAACCAGCTTTCTATACAACGAGTGGCAAAACTATGACGAAGCCCATGGTATTTTAATTTGGGGAATACCCAACTTCGCCATTAATTTGCCGTAATAATTACGGTAAGTACGAGGCTCGGTTGGATATTCATCATTAGTCAAGACATAGAAATCTTCATTGACAACCTTTTTTTTAATGGTTTTACCATTGCAAGCAGCTCCTTTGTCATAGGAATTTCCCGACATGAGTTTTTGTCTTGGGAGTATTGATAACCAGTTCGGTATGTTTCTCCATCCCATCTATAATGTAAAATCCGTTCAATTGTACGATTAACGGTAATCGTTCCCTCAGAAACATTGATGTCACTCCACTTCAAAGCACAGACTTCTCCTATGCGAAGTCCTGTACAAAGACTGATGTAGATACCCAGTCCGGTAAAGGAGAAATGGCTTTGAATATGATTGAGTATTTTCTTGTGATTGGCAACTGACAGTACTTCCAATTCTTTGTTTGTTGAAGAAGACGGATATTTGATGTCCCACTCTTGATAATCCATCCATTCATTTTTCACACCGAATTTCATAACCATTTTCAGAACAATCAAAATGTCTTTTACGGATTTCACACTCAGCCCATTCTCAATTTTCCGCAAAACAAAGTCTTGCACAGCCTGTTCATGGAGTATCTCGCTTTCTCCAAAATTCGGAAGAATATGATTCTCCAAGATGAGCACATAAGCAGCCATTGTGGACTGCTTCACATAAGGTTGCTTGTACTCTTTCCATGCAACCGAGATTTCTCTAATTGTTTTTTGTCCCATAATCGTATATTAATATATTGTACATATAATTAGAGAATAATAAATCCCTGATGTTCCCCATTTGAGATTTCAGAGTTCAGTGGGGAGTGGAAGAAATGTATAATTCAAGATTATGGAGAAGTGATTACAGGAACACTCCGCCAACAAACAATGCAGAGTACTACAACAATGGTTCATACTTATGGGCTTCTCCTGCTGATTTGGGAACGGGTAAGAAGATAAATGACACCAAAACAAAATTGTCAGAGAGTGGATTTAAGAAAACGAGAATTATTCCCAAAAGGAAGCATTTTGGTGACTTGTATTGGTTCTACAATAGAAAAATAGGAATGGCAGTAGAAACTATGTCATCTAATCAACAAATTAATTCGATTATAGTAAATGAAAAAAGCAATAATGATTTTGTTTACTACGCAATTAGTCGTGCATTCCCTCGCTATCTGTCAGAAGTGGAGTGCATTCATACTGAAAATCGAAAAAAGTTGCCTAATTATACAAACAAGTATTGAGGAACAAGATAAAAACAGGTTACTTTTATAAATCTTTTTGATGATGAGCGCTATCGCTACCCAAAACCAAAAATCATTGACAAGTTGCAGTCCTTAATCAAGGGAATTGCACAGAATATAGTCAGCAACAACAAACCCAATATTCGCTTATCAGAATGCTTGAATGTAGCTCTTCTACTCTGCAAAAGAAAGTGATGTTTGTGAGACTGGCATTTATCCAGTGTATGGTGCAAATGGGCATCAAAGGCTACCTTGATAATTATAATACAGAGGGTGAAGCCGTTTATTATTAAAGATGGTTCTGGTGTCGGTACTGTCTCTACGCTACAGGCAAAATGTTCTGCGACAGGAACATTGAATACTTTGCAAGCTAAAGACGGATATTCACTTCAATACCTCTTACTATATATACTGAAAGTGTTCAATTTTGAGCCTTATAAAAACAGGAATGGCTATACCACATATATATTTCATGGACTATGTAAAGCTTTTCATATTATTTTCAGTCTAATGAGCATACAGCAATACGTAACTAAACCAGTGCCACCAGA
>VOFK01003034.1_pt1 | contig 42562 bp, 54 predicted proteins | sample 5384121 | NCBI WGS metagenome assembly VOFK01 (sample SAMN12384730, study PRJNA508395) | human gut metagenome | isolation source: healthy gut J | host: Homo sapiens | reverse complement strand
TCCAGCGTTCAGTTACATTGCTCGGAGAATATTATGGAGATGCTGACGAATCGAAAAAAAGCAAATACTGAAGATAATCGTCTGAGCATATCCCGTCCCGCCGAGCCTGTGTGGCTCCAAGATAGCCATTGCCCTGCGATGCCAACCTCAGCTCCGCCACCATCCGCATGAACTGGCAGGATCTGGTGGAGGAAGATGGAGGCTACCTGGGTAACCCTCACACTTCGGCGGGGCATTGTGCCGTCGGGCTACCGGCAGCCTTGTCAGCACAGCGGAGCACCAGGCAGTGTCTGAGGAAGCGGGAAAGAGATGCCTCCCGCCCTGGGCAGGAGGGCAGATGGCTGGCTGAGGACCAGAGTGGTGGCAGGCGGTGGCCTCCAGCCCATGGGCCTGCCGGCTACGCTGTGGCGGATCATAAGCGAGGCCGGCGGTGACGATTGCGCTTTTGAGAGCTCATCGCTGTCAGCGATGATGGCCTATCGCCGTGGTGATGCTGTCGGGCAACCGGGTCAAGAGCCGGCACCTGCAGCTGCAGGTGGAGCTTGACATCTGCGCCGGGTGACAACCTGCTCAACACCCATTTCACCGGCATCTCCCGCGCCGGGGATGAATGGCTGCCTGATGAACCTCAGCGACCAGGTGAAGGGCCAGTGGTTTCTGCTGCTGAACCAGGTGGTGGAGTATGCCGGAGAGCTGCAACGAGCGCAGGCCCGGCAGGTATTCACCGGCGGCGCCAGCAAGATTCTGAAGAAATTTCAATGCTCCTCCTTTTTCTTCGCGGCCAAAGACCCGGTGGCAGTGACGGGATATGTAGCCGGAAATATACTGAACGGAAAGATGCAGCCTCTTTATTGGCGTGAGTTGCAGGTTGCCGATTGGAGCAAGGTCACGTTGGTGGATGTCCGTACTCCCGATGAGTTTGCGCTCGGTGCTTTGAAGGGGGCTGTCAATATTCCTTTGGATGATATGCGCGATCGGATGAAAGAAATCCCCCGGGATAAGCCGGTCTATCTGTATTGCGGAGTGGGGTTGAGAGGTTATCTGGCTTCCAATATATTGTTGCAGAACGGATATCAGGAAGTAAAGAATCTGATAGGTGGTTTGAAATTGTATAAAGCGGCAACGACTCCTTTGCCCGAACCGAAGGAGTTCTCAAATTCCGGCTCTTCAAGTTCTGATTCTTCTAAAGTTGATCATTCTGAACATAGTAAAGATTCTGCTGAAGCTTATACTATTGCTTCTTCTGTTATTCCTTCTATGAGAGCAATAAAAGTGGATGCTTGTGGCATATCTTGTCCCGGTCCTATCATGAAGCTGAAGAAAAGTATGGAAGAACTGGCAGATGGGGAGCGTCTGGAAATTGTGGCGACGGATGCCGGTTTCCCCCGTGATGCCGAGGCATGGTGTCAGACTACAGGAAACCGTTTTGTTTCTGCCCGTTCGGAAGGCGGAAAATACCGGGTGGTAGTAGAAAAGAATATTCCTCAAGTATGTGCAACAGAGACTTGTAAAGCGGACAAAGGGAAAACTTTTATTCTGTTCAGCGATGATTTGGATAAAGTTTTGGCTACTTTTGTACTCGCAAACGGTGCGGTGGCAACCGGGGGAGAAGGTGACTATCTTTTTCACATTCTGGGGACTGAATGCCATCAAGAAACTGAACAAGCCTGCTGTGAAGAAAGATTTCTTTTGGTAAAAATGTTCGGCATGATGCTTCCTTCCAGTTCATTAAAAACTGAAACTTTCAAAGATGAATATGGGAGGGATGGGTAGTAGGATGATGCGGTATATCATGAATAAGAAGAACATTGACTCACTGGAATCGTTGCGTGAACAGGCCATTCAAAACGGTGTCGAGTTCATCGCTTGTCAGATGTCGATGGACGTGATGGGCGTAAAGCGCGAGGAACTGTTGGATAATGTGACTATTGGCGGTGTAGCTACTTATATGAATCGTGCGGAGCAGGCAAACGTGAATTTGTTTATTTAAAATAATGTATGGAGAAAATAAAATCAATATGTGTCATGAGAGAGCTTTTAAAGCTCTCTCTGAACTGGAAGCAAACTTGATAGAGCAACATGGGGTATCATTGAATGAAGCAATGGCACTTTGCTGTATCGGAGGTGACAGATTGACGGCGAGCGCTATATCAGAGCATACGGGTTTATCGGCTTCACACACATCGAAAGTGATTCGTTCGATAGAAGATAAAGAGTTGATAGTTCGCAGTTTGGGCGATAAAGACAAGCGGCAGATGTATTTTACTTTATCGGATAAGGGAAAGATTTGTTTGAATCAGTTGAAGGAGAACGAAATAGAAGTTCCTAAGATGTTGAAACCATTATTTAAATAGAGTTGATAGTTGGTGATGAAAAGTATGTCTACTTATTCTGCAATATTAGTGGATGATGAACAAGCTGCCCATTATGCCATTCAAGTCTTAATAAAGGAGTATGATAATATAAGTCTTGTCGGACAGGCTTATAATGGCAAACAAGCTATTGAAATGATAAACAGGTTGCGTCCTGATTTATTGTTTTTGGATATTCAAATGCCTGATATGAATGGTTTTGATGTATTGCATCATTTAGATTATCAGCCTTACATTGTTTTTTGTACGGCATACGAACAATATGCAATAGATGCTTTTAATCAAAACTCTATTGACTATTTGCTTAAACCGGTTGATGAAAAACGTTTTGTCCAATGTATGACAAAAATAGAAAGATTATTTCCCAAAGAGCGGAAAATAGATATTTGCCAATTGCAAGAATTCGGCAAACTTTTTAATCCTCCTAAAAAAGCATTCGCAATACCTGTAAATATCGGTTCAAAAATAGTATTTGTTCAGTGCAGCATAATTACTTATTGTGTGGCAAAAAAGACGGATATGTTTCTTTAATCACTGATGAAGGAAAAGAGTATGTTTGTAATCTTACTTTAAAGCAATTGGAAGAACGGTTACCTGATGACTTTATTCGTGTCCAAAAGTCTTATATAGTTCACAAAGAAAAAATAGAAGAGATACAGAAATACTTTAATAATCGGCTTATACTGAAAATGAGGGACCATAATCATACGAAAATAACGTCCGGTACAAGTTATATTGATAAGATTAGAGAGGAACTTATGCTAGGATAATCTTTCTTTTTTCAGGTTTACTGTAGAATTGTTCAGGTACAAGGAAAATAGCTTCTCATGGCGGTCATTGAAGTCTATTTTTGCATTTGAAATAATTAAAACAAAATAATCATGAAGAAGTACCTTGCATTCTTTTTATTGTTATCAGTAACTGCACTTGTTTATGGTCGGCCGCAGAAACTTGTTATTAAAACAGACAAAGAATCTGTTGAATTGCGTTATTGGCCTTTGGACGGCAAACAGCTGCCTTTTTATAGCTTATATTCACCTGTCATTGTTACTTGCAGGCAGATGACAGAGATTGAGCTTCCTTGTAATGAGACTATATATAAAATCTCATTAGGGAAGGGTAAAAACTTCATTGGTTTATGCAACTGCCGGGGCTGTGGATACAGTTTCCTTATATCGGGACAGCGTCTATTTCAGTGGGCATAACCAGACCTATAATTTATATCTGGAAGAGGCGGAAAAAAAAGCCGACGAGTATTGCCGTAGTTATTCTTATACTCGTAATCACCCTCTTGCAAAGGTACAATCATTGGCAATATTATTTAAAACAATTGTAGCCGACCGCAAAGCCAAAGACGAGGCCCTGCTTTAACAAAGAAATACCAGTCGGAAGATTTATGTTGCAACAACAACGTTTTATTGATTTAAGATATAAGGCATTGTTTCTGAAAAAAAAGGCCATTGCTTTATATGTCTTCTGATTTCTCGGATGATTGGATGAATGAATTCAAAGCTATGGATTTTCATTTTATGGATTCTATATCTAGACAATCAGGATTTTTTCCTAAGATATTGGAGGATTATGTTTTTATTAAGAGTTTTGTATTGGATGGAATAAATCCGAAAACTGTAGACGAAGAGTCTGTGAATACCTTTTTGTTTGAGAAGTATTGCCATTTGCTTTCAGATAAGAATCTGGGTATGTAGCCGCCTATTTATTGTACAATGATATTTTTCAAAAAAAGATATAGTAAGGATATTCCTTCATTATACGATAAATATATTGCTTTGTTTCCCGATAATCCCTACATCAAAATATTTGCTTCCCGAAGTGGTTAAGATTTCGGCTCTTTATCATCAGAAACCCGATAATGACAAAATACAGATAGTCTGTTATGAAACAGAACCCGAAGATTTTACTGATATGATGCGTCCGTTTGCCGGAAAGGTAGTTTATATAAATATATGGGCAACCACCTGTTCTCCTTGTATTCAGTCATTTTCTAATGTAGCAGCTATGAAACAACATTTTCCTGATTCAAAAGATATTGTACTTTTTGTATCTATCTATAGATAGAGATGAAAGGCACGAGAAGTGGAACCGGATGATAAATTATTATAATTTAGAAGGATATCATTATCGGGTGAATAAGCATACCTCCAAAATCATATATTCTGCTTTTAAGGATTCTAAAGGGATATTGACTATTCCACGTTATGTTATCGTTGACAAGAATGGAAAAATTGCATTTATGAATGCAGCTTCGCCTTCGAATCCTATTGAAGTAAGAAAACAATTACAAACACTCTTATAATAATTTTTTATGAATTTGTATACTGAGTTCTTAGTCGCATTCATGCTTGTTTTTGCTGTGGGATATACTTTGGCTTATTTGCCGGGAATGTTAAAAATGAAAGCCATTTATAAAAGAAATCTATTATTTCTAGTTTCTGTTGGTTTGGTTCTACAGCTTGGCAACGGGCTTAAGCTTTCTTATTTGTGGGCAGTCGGTTTTATTTTTTTGATTTTCAATCTTTATTTGTTCTATACGAATAAAAGAAGAAATCTTTTGAAAGTATATTATGCTGTCATCGATTTTATAGTGTGTTCGCTTACATTGTTCTTGTCTGCTTGTATTGTGGCGGAAATGGATGATATTCCAATTAAACAAGTTGTTCATCAGCGATTTCCGGACGGTAGTTATACTTTCTCTCCGGGATACTTGGATGAGATGATTGTATTAAGTATTATCTTATCACTGCTTATAGTGAATTACAAGTATCTGTATATTTATCTTTTAAAGAAATGGGAAGAACGGCAAAATCGTAAATATAGGAATCTTCAATATCAGAAGCGGAATATTGAGACACAGTTTGAAGCATTGCAAGCCAAAGTTAATCCTCACTTTTTATATAATTCTCTTAATTCTATTGCCGGATTAGCCACGGTGGATGGTGAAAAAGACTAGGCGAATGGCTCTGGCACTTTCGTGTTTCTTTCGGTATAGCATGAACCGTGAGCAACAAGTTATGACTTCTTTGAAAGAGGAAGTGGAAATGATACAAACATATTTGGAAATTGAAAAGATTCGTTTTGGTGAACTTTTGAATTATACGATTGTACTTCCTGTTGAAGCAGAGCATTATAAAAATACCTAGAATGTTGCTTCAACCCATAGTGGAAAATTGCGTTAAGCATGGTATGAAATCTGATATGACAACTTTGACAATAAACATATCTTGTTCGATATCTGATGGAATACTTCTTTTGTCTGTAAAGGATGATGGAAAGCCTTTCCCGGAAAACTTTATTCCGGGATATGGAATACAGAGTGTATATGAAAAACTGGAATTATTATATCCCCAACATTATAAGATAGAACTGGATACGAATATAGAAAAAGATTTCAGGATTTATCTTTATTCTTCCTCTCCGACAGACTGAGGTTGTCAATAGTTTCAAACCTTCTTCTTTTTCATTTGTTTATTCCTCACAATGGAACCGAACAAGTGGAAACAGAAATGGAAACAGTTGAGCAATCTGCGGAAATGGCGTATCTGGAGATTAAAACTGATTGATGCCCGCCTTTACTTCGTAAGTATATTTGTTGGTTTGCTTACGGGGCTGATTGCCGTGCCCTATCATTATTTGTTATGGGAATTCTTTGATATCCGAAAAGCCTTCTTCACTGCCCATTATCCGTGGTACTATCATGTTGTCTTGTTCTTTTCTCTGTGGGCCATCCTTATCGGGGTTGCCCTGATGGTAAAGAAGATGCCTTTGATAGCCGGAGGCGGTATTCCCCAGACAAGGGCGGCTATCAACGGACGTATTCATTACGACCATCCTTTCAAGGAACTGATAGCAAAGTTTTTTGGGGGAATATTAGCTTTGAGTGCAGGGCTGTCGTTGGGTCGTGAAGGGCCCTCCGTTCAGATTGGTTCATATATCGGAACATTGGTATCCCGATGGGGACATATTCTGAAAGGTGAACGAAAACAGTTGCTGGCGGCAGGGGCCGGTGCCGGACTTTCAGCAGCTTTTGCAGCTCCCTTGTCTTCTTCTCTGTTGGTCATCGAATCCATTGAACGGTTTGATGCTCCCAAAACAGCCATTACTACTTTATTGGCAGGCGTGGTGGCGGGCGGTGTGGCGAGTTGGATGTTTCCCACTACTCCTTATCATCTGATAAATGCCGTCTCTCCCGGTTTGTCTTTTTGGCGGCAGGCGGAGCTTTATATCCTTTTTGCTGCCGTGATTGCTGCCATAGCAAAGTTTTATTCGCTTATAGTTCCCTTTTTTCAACGATGGTTGCCGACGTTGAAACTCTCTGTCTATACTAAAATGTTGTATTTGCTGATTGCGGCATACGCTATTTCTCTGACCGAGACCAACTTGACGGGAGGCGGAGAACAGTTTTTGATGATGCAGGGAATGGACGGTACGCACGACATCCGGTGGCTCGGCGTCATGATATTGATTCATTTTGTATTCACTTTGCTTTCATTGTCTTCAGGATTACCGGGAGGAAGCTTTATTCCGACTCTGGTGACAGGAGGTTTGTTGGGACAATTATTCGGGCTCGTATTGGTACAGCGCGGAGTGATAGGGTATGAAAATGTCAGTTATATGATGCTTGTCGGGATGGTAGCTTTCTTGGTAGCAGTGGTGCGCACTCCGCTGACCGCCATTGTGCTGATAACAGAAATAACAGGCCACTTTGAGGTGTTTTATCCTTCTATCGTAGTGGGCGGACTGACTTATTATTTTACGGAACTTCTTCAAATCAAGCCTTACAATGTATTGCTTTATGACCGGATGTTTCGCAACCACAACCCAGAGTTTCCTGAAGTCGAGGGTGCGCGTTATCATCTGTATGTGGAAATAATGGATGGCTCTTATTGGGATGGAAAAGAAGTGGATAAACTGACTTTACCCAACAACTGTATCATTCTCAGCATCCGCCGTGACCACAAAACCCTGCCTGCTGCGGGTGAGACACTTGTTCCCGGCGACCAAGTGGAGATAGAAATGGACGCCAAGGATATTGAAAAATTGTACGAACCGCTGGTCAGTATGGCAAATATCTATTAAATTTGCCGTATGAAAAAGAAATTCCAACTTGAAGTTCCGGGAGGAGCCGACAAGGTGTTGCTCCATACTTGTTGCGCCCCCTGTTCGTCAGCCATCATTGAGTGTCTGATGCAACACAGCATTACCCCTGTCATCTATTATTGTAATCCGAATATCTATCCGCTTGAAGAGTATAACATAAGGAAAGATGAATGTACCCGCTATGCCCGTTCCTTGGGATTGGAGATTGTAGATGCCGATTATGACCATGAGGCTTGGCGTTGCCAAATGTCGGGGATGGAGCAGGAAAGCCTAGCGTGGAGGGCGTTGCCTCCGCTGTTTCAAGATGCGTCTGTTGGAAACGGCGCGCTATGCCCACGAGCATGGATTCTCCGTGATAACCACTACGCTGGCATCCAGCCGATGGAAAAGCCTGGAGCAGATAGAAGAGGCGGGACGTTATGCCACTGCCCGCTATCCCGATGTTACTTATTGGGAACAGAACTGGCGTAAAGGCGGTTTGAGCGAGCGTCGTATTGCCATTATTAAGGAATATGATTTTTACAACCAAAGATATTGCGGTTGTGAGTTTAGCATGCGAAAAGAAGATGCTGCTCCTGCTGCGGATGGAGATAACTGATGCACGAACGCTATTAAGATTGCAGAATGTCCATATTTAAACGCCAATCCGTTTGTTTTATTGATTTAAAAAGATAACTTTGGCACAGACTATACTCACGGATTGAGTATGGGATTATTAAATAATTAACAAACAACATGACACAAACAAAATTTTTCAGATGGACATTACTGCTATGTCTTTCCGGCGCGACAAGCCCATTGGCTGCACAGGGTGTTGGAGAAAAAGCAAAGAAAGTAGAACAAATGCAAGTACTTAAAACTGATGGTAAAGTGCTGCGCATTACGGTCGATGGTAAAGAACAACAAATTCCATGGGTGATTAATCCCTCTCTTCGTCCCGATGTATTTGAGACATCGGGAGAGGAAGTTGTATTCCGAAGCAAGATAGATACCATCCGGTTCAATGTAGCCAAAGAAGGATGTTATGATTTTGTGGTGGTCACTCATCAAGGTGATTCCGCCATGACCCGGATAAAATGGGTATCGGCAAATCCTTTGGAAGAACCCTCGCGGGATATGTTGAAACGCTCTGCCGGCGGATTGCTTTCAAAGAAGCAGGCGCAGTTCGATATCGACGCCTTGGTCTATACTCTCAGCGAAGTCCATCCCGATATGTTTTTCGTGTGCAGACAAAGCGAATGGTTTAAATCGGTAAATAGGGTGAAGCAGCAGTTGCCCGATTCTGTTACCACGGTAGAGCTGTTTAAGTATGCGGCTCCGTTGGTCACGAAGTTAGGCGACGGGCACACCATGCTTCGTTTTCCTTTTAATGATTATTTTACTTCATCTACTATTCGGCTCCCCTTGTTTCTCAATGTAAAGTCCGACTACACACTGCGTGTAAGAGGGTGCATTGATAACCTGATACCCCAAGATGCGGAAGTTCTTTCCATCAACGGAAAGGAGAGTAGGGAACTGATAGAATCGATGATGGACTATGCAAGCGGAGAACGCGATTTCTTCCGTATAGAACGTATTAATTCTGATTTTTTCGGCATTGTTTGAAATGATGTATGCCGCAGATAAATACGATGTCGTTTATCGTATGAAAGATAGCAAAAAGAAACTTGAAGTCACCTTGCATCCTACTACGTGGGCGGAACTTCTTCCCCGTATGCCGAAGAAAAAAGAGCAGGCGCGGCGTCGGATTATTCTTTCAAAGTGGATGAAAAAGAAGAAGGTAGCCGTTATGGATTTTAGAAGCTTTAATAATCCGCAGCGGATGAAGATGTTTGCCGACTCCATGTTTGTAACCCTGCGCGAAAAGGGCATTAAGAATTTAATCATTGACTTGCGCAACAACGGCGGAGGTAATTCGATGGTAGGAGATGTTCTTTTCCGCTACATTTCTCCCAAGGCTTTTAAGCAAATGGGCAAGGCCCTGGTACGCGTCACGCCCACCACCATACGCTTGACGGGAAGAACCCAAATGGTTCCCGGATGGTCTTTTTATAATGATGAATCAAAAGGAAATCTTATTCCTCCGCTCACCAAAGAAGAAGGTCATTACGAAGGCAGTGTATATCTGTTGATAAGTCATCATACATTCTCTTCTGCCGGTTCGTTTGCCTGGGCTTTCAAGGAGTTTGGCATGGGGACGGTTATCGGCGAGGAATCCGGTGGCATGAATGTGAGTTTCGGCGATATCATCTATTATAAGTTGCCGGTGTCGGGATTGAGTTGCACTATTTCGTTCAAACGTTTTTGGCAATATGGCGCGGACGAAAAGGAGATACATGGTACATTGCCCGATTATGCAGTGCCACAGGAAGATGCTTTGGCTAAAGCCTTCCAGCTGATTAAGAAATAAAAAAAATAACGCGTATATTTGCGTTGCCCGATGCGAATATACGCGTTGCCAAAAGGCCGTGAGGTTTTAAAAAAAGCTCGGCATGTTTATCTTAAAGCTCGGTATCTTTTTTTAAAAGCTCGGCATGTTTTCATGTAAGGGCAGATTGCATCACCCCCCCCCTCACCAAGTCAGTCATTCCTGTTCTCCGTTTATCCTTGTATTTTAGTCTAAACGTGCAGACAATGTAGGATGTTCATTCACAACCGGAACCCCCATCAACAGGACGTTTCAACGGCTAATGAAAGGAGGAAGGGGGAATCAAATATTCCCATGAGACCTTTTAGCAAGGTAGCAGTTTTTTTGAAACAAGGCTTTGATATTGTGAATCTTTGTATTTACTTTGCACCAATCAATAGGCAAAGTAAAGACAGCGGACTATGAGAAGCAGAAAAAGAACATCCTATTCAACTTGACCATTATATTATTATTGGCATGTACAGCTTGCGACCGTTCCACTCGTCACGTCACAGAGAACTTGTCGCAAGCGGAGGAACTTATATGGACTGCCCCCGATTCGGCATTGCATATACTGGAATCCATCCCTACCTCCCGGCACTTAATCGGAAAAGAGCAGGCGGATTATGTTTTGCTGCTTTCGTTAGCCCAATATCGTTGCTACATCCCTGTATCTTCGGATTCGTCAATGATTGACCTTGCAGTAGAATATTATAAAGATAAGAATGATGCAGATAAAAAAGGGGCAGCCTTTTATGTGAAGGGATGCATATTGGAAGAATATTCCAAAGACATTCCCAATGCTCTGCTAGCTTATAAAGAAGCAGAAAAATGTATTCCCAGCATGAATGACAAACACTATGTTGCCCGCATTTATAGCAGTTTGGGATATATCAATCAATGTTCTTTCAATTTCGAGCTGGCCAAAGAATATTACCAAAAAGCTGTGCAAGCAAATATAGATGGAAAAGACACGGCTGCACAGACCAGTAATTTGCTCAACTTATTGCAACTATATCATATTTTCCATGATACTGACAGTGTTAACCAATGTATAACCAAGCTATTACAATTTAGCAGTAGTCTAAAGGACAGTATTCTTCAGTCTAAAATTTACCATAACATTGCGGTCAGTAAAATGTATCAGGAAAAATATGAGGAAGCCGAAAGCTTTTTCTCATGCGCCTTGCATATATCACCTGCTTCTCCCCCTTACAAAACAATGTCAGGACTAGCCCAACTATATATAAAGAGAGGGCAAAAAGAACGCGCAGACAGTCTGTTTCAAAATGCTTTGCTTTCCAAAGACTTATCACTACGCGCATATATTTATAATCAATTATATGATGAAGCTTGGAAAGCAGAAAATTACAAGAAAATCGCCCAATATGCCCGTCTGTATATAGACACCTCGGATTCCATCTACAATAGCCACCTGCATCAAGAAGTCTTGAAAGTGCAGAGAAAATATGACCACATGCAATTGTTATACCAAAAATCCCGACAAACGAATATAATATATTCCTCTATAATCATAATATTCATTGTTAGTGGGATACTTTGGTTTCTATTTATTCAATACAAGAAGAAAAGAAAAGAAGAAAATGAAAAATTGCGAGCAGAAATAGCCGAGTTGGTCGAGGTCTTAGATAAAATGAGCACTTCTTGCAATAAGACTCAGAAAGAGCTTCAAGACCAGATAAACGCATTAAAAAGTAAGCAAGAAAAAGACGTCCTTATGTCACCTGAAGAATATGCGGCAATACAAAACACAATAGATAAACTGACAAAAGAAAAAGAGCAAAATGAAAAAGAACAACATCAAGAGTATGAAAAATTGCAAGCACAGTTTGAAGCTTTAAACCAAAAACTAAAAGAGGTAGAAAAACAAAACAATCGTTTCAGACTTATTTATGGTAATTATGATTGTGTGGAACAAAAAGATATCAAAGCCCTGCAAGTAGCATTAAACTTAAGTCAAAACAAGCCCTGTAATATATCCGACGATAGAGAGGATATAAAGCATTGGCTCAACTTATCAAGAAACGGCTTTGCCGATAAGCTACATAAGACCTACCCTATGTTAGATAAAACGTTTCTAGATATTTGCTATTTGGCTGCTTTAGGTCTGTCTATTGATGAAATAGCTCAATACGCAGGTAACATAAAAAGACGTTCAGTGGAACGGTATATGAGCCTAATTTGCCAAGAAGTACAGTACCCCATGAGCGGGAAAAAAGGGTTTGAGAGCTTTATTAACCACATACTTACTATTTAAACAGAACAAAAAGAGGGTCGGAAAATCTCAAAAAGCATCCTTGTATATACTTAATGCATTAATAATCAGTTATATATTGAATCTCATTTCTTCTTAAAGAGTACTTGGATATGTCAAAAAAGACATTTAGCTTTGTAGAAACAAAAATTAAAAACTTATGGAAAAACACACGCTATTTAAAATGCTGATGATTGCTTTATGTATCACATTTAGCATTTCAACGGTTTATGGTTCCAGCCTGCAAGGAGAACCTACAACAAAAGAAGAACCTACGATAATAGAAATTCTAGGCTTATTTGAAACCCATAAGGACAGGTCTTTGGTTCTCCCTCTTGAGGCATATCTAGATGGGAGACAACTTACCCTTACCTTTTTTGATGCAATAGAAGATGTAACTGTCTCTATTGTGGGAAACTCAGGTACAGTAGAAACACGCACGGTATCATTTAATGATTTCCAGACTGAAATCTTCGATGTAAGCCGGTATGCAGCAGGGAATTATAGTTTATTGATAACTACCCCCAGAGGACCTCCTTATCGGGAAACTTTAAAATAGATATTTAGAAATGCCCTAATTAAGAAAAGAAGAAGATGGCTGATGATGATGTTCTATTAGAAAAAATCGCCAATCATTACCTGTTCTATGGTTCTTTTTCACTCTGATTTAGGGCTATACAACGGCAAGATGGAATGGTCATTTTTCTTCTTTCATTATGCACGATATACGGAAATAGTTTATACAGAAGATTTTGCTGAAGAGTTTTTAAATGAAATATTGGAGAATCTGCACACCGAAACCCCATCTCTTTCAAAAGAGGGCTGGCAGGCATAGGATGGGGCATGCTCTATCTCATTAAACAAGGATTTATGGAAACAGACATCCAAGAAACATTTAAAGACATGGACGAGAAAGTAATGGAATACAATCTTCTGTACATGAAGGACCGCTCATTAGAAACCGGGGCAAAAGGAATAGCGGCTTACGTACATAGCCGTTTATCCGTTTCTCTGCAAGGAGAGCTTCCCTTTGAAGAGAGTTACAGACAGACTTTGTATGAAACGTATCCCGATGTATGCCCGGAACAAGAAATTTGGGAAGGAATTATAGGGCATGACATAAAAGCAGAAAGTTTATCTTGGAAAGCAGGATTGGGAATCTTGCTTAAAGATATATAGTTCATATATATATGTGACAAAGTTGACAAAAGAACTGTAAGCGCTTGCAATTCTTTTAGTGTGCCTAAACAAAACCGGAAAAAGGAATAGGGCTCTTAAGTGTGCGCACGCTTGAGCAATAGGATATTTTCTCGTTTTGTTTCTCTCAAGAGATTTATAGGTAAAATAAACTATAATTTTAAATTAAATGAATTATGAAAACATTGAAGAAAATCAAACTGAATGGTTTGAATGATGCCGAGTTGAGAGCATCGAAATGGATGCTCTCAATGGCGGTGATAGGACATGTGGTTGCGGTTGCAATTATGAAGGTAGCGGAGGTTCTTCTACCCATAATAATGGAACTGCCAACCATAACATCGGTCCTAGCGGTGGAAATTCAACTGGTGGATGTATTACTGATGGTGGTTATACTCTATTTAGAACAATTATATAATAACGAACCATGTTCTAAATACGCCGTGCGTTAAAAACAAGAATAGGGGATGGAAAATAAGAAATCGCCTAATGCTATAACATATTTAACCATTCCCTATTCTTTTGAAAATAGTTTCTTAAAAAAACGACACTATGAAATACTTGTTAACCTTGTGTATGGGATTTTTCATGTTGCTCTCTTGCAATAATAAGTCCTCCCAATCTGCCGCAATAGCAACAGACGAACCGGAAGTGAACGAAGATACGCTCTTCAGAGTTATAGATTTGGCAAATAACCTGAAACCATGTGGCGACTCACTTACTACTGAGTGACATTGTGGAGGATGTGGAATATGTAAAACTGGAGGCGGCAGAAAAAGGGGGTTGGTTGGAGCAATGAATAGAGGCTATGTGTCCGACAGTGCCATTTTTTATACCAGCTCTGGCAATACGACACCTCCTCCTCATATCTTTATGTTCGACCGTTTCACGGGTAAGTTCATCCGTACAATCGGTAAATCAGGGCAAGGACCCGGAGAAATGCATTGGCCTATTGGTGTTGTAGCCAGAGACAGCTTAGTCTATATATCTTCTACTTATCGGAATGAACTTTTCGTTCATAAAATAAAAAACGGAGAGTTTGTGAAATGTATTCCCTTGAACAAACCACACACCGCTGCAGAGAATTATTACATTGTTAACAACAGGATAATCCACTTTCCATTTTATGATGTTTGGGATGGCAAATATTTAATGTGCGATATGAGTATTCAGGATTTTGATGGAAATATCATCCAAAAACAAACTCCTGATGTGGATTATACCGGATTTGATGACAGAAACAGACCGAATACAGGCTTCGCTGTCGCATGGGCTTATAAGAATCATCCCAATGTCTATTCTTTTTTTTTCACGGATACCATCTATGCAGCTTTTGATGACACCATCCGCCCCAGATATTTCTTATCATTGGGAAAAATACAAACGCCCGCTCCAATTAAAGGTCTGTGCCGAATGGAAAAATTATATCATATTTCATCGTTTTTGGGAAACCAAAGACTGTCTGTTAGGCAGTTTCGGATTGGAACAAAAAGCATGGTTCTTCAGATACGACAAAAAGAGTAAAGAGATAAAAACATGGAAACAAGATGCAGAAGGACTAAAAGCTTCATTTCCAATTCCACCGGCTTATGAATGGATAATTGGGTCTGCTGCCGGTATCACCAACGACATTGACGGTTGTTCCGACCACCTTCGTAAAATGGATTACATCAGTGAAAACCAGTTTGCAATCTGTATCACCCAAGACAATATGGATGAAATCAGAAAGATAGTATCCGAATCCACGAACGTGAAATTCCCCGAAAAGCGTCAGCAGCTTCTAGATATGATTGACTCGATGGGGCCGGATGATAATCCGATTCTGGCTATTTATAAATTAAAAGACTGATATAAAGATGGACAGCATTTTAAGTTGCATGACTGCAGGTCATAATATATACACCATAAACAGAGAGCGCAAACAACTGTTCCTGACACACCCCTCAGTTGGTGCCTCATCTATATAAGAAAACCACCATAGACAGCCAATCTGATTATTATGCCCGGAAAGCTGCTTATTTGGCAAAACACGGATATACCGAGGGACTGAACCATCAATACGACGGGACAATCACTCCGGCCATGGTGAAAGACAGCATTGCCAATTTGAGGCAACTGGTGTTTGAAGTAACAGATGCGTGTAACCTGCGTTGCAAGTATTGTGGCTATGGCGAACTGTATAGTGACCACGACGAACGACACGCACAAAAGATGCAATTCAGCACTGCCAAAAAACAATTGATTTCCTGCAAGAAGTGTGGAAAGACTCCAAGCAGGAATTCACTATAAAAAATATATTTATCAGTTTCTATGGCGGAGAGCCGTTATTGAACATGCCCTTTATCCGTCAGGTGATAGAATACGTGGAGTCCCTGCATATAGCCAATCGAACCATCGATTATTCAATGACCACCAATGCCATGCTGTTGGACAAATACATGGATTATCTAGCCGAAAAGAAATTCCATCTGTTAATCAGCTTGGACGGTAACAAATGGAACAACAGCTACCGGTGACTCCCGGTGGAGAAAGTTCATTTGAACGGAACGTCGCCAATGTGGACAAATTGAAAGAGAGATATCCCGATTACTTTGAGCAATATGTGAATTTTAATGCCGTGCTACACAACAGAAGCACGGTGGACGAAGTGTATCACTTCATTAAAGACAGATATGGCAAAAAGCCCCAGATTACCGCTTTAAACACAACAGGAATACGCCCCGAAAAGAAAGACGAGTTTAACCGGATGTTCCGAAACGTGGATTTGAAAGAAAGCGAGAATTACGAAGCATTGCTGGACGAGATGTTTATGAAGAGTCCTGAATACTATGGGGCATGCCTTTTCCTGCAGCAGTATAACAAGAATGTATATCGCTCTTATAACGATTTGTTCGCCTCGGAAAAAGCGCTTAATTTCATACCCACCGGCGGATGTGTTCCTTTTTCACGAAAGATGTTCATCACCGTAAATGGAAAAATATTAGCTTGCGAACGCATCGGCCAACAATATGGGCTGGGGACGGCATTTCCCGATGATGATATAGAATTGTCTTACCAAAGCATTGCAGACCTTTACAACAACTATTTTGACAAGCTGCGTGCTCAATGCAAGGTGTGCTACATGTCACAGTCCTGCATACAGTGCATGTTCAACATCGACCGGTTTGACTCTCTGGAAAAGGTGGCATGTCCGGGCTTTGCCAATAAAGAAAAAAGTTTGGAGCGTACGTGAGTCAAAAAAGTATCATTTATAGAGCAACACCCGAATCGTATGAAAGAGTAATGGAAGTGGTCTTAGCTTAAAAAAAGAATATCATGATAGACACCGAAAAAGAATATTGGTTCGCTTTTGAACCCTATATACATATCACATTAAAGGAGAAGGCAGCTTTGCTATATAATACATTGGACGGCGAATATATCAAAGCGACCGACGAGGACGAATTAAAATTCATTGCCGCCCTGTTGGACAAGAAAAACTGTGGGGTAACGAAAGTCACCGCAAAAGAATGGCAATGTGACGCTATCCGCAACTTGCTGACGACGGCAAGAGACAAGTTCTTTGCAGACTTGTATGAATGTTCACTATCCGAACAGAAGCCGTTACAATTTTACCCGATACTGAACTTGCAGGAAGAAGTAGGCCGGTTGCAAAATTTCAGTTCCGGTTATGTGGGAACCAAGATGTTTACCTACCTGTATAAAATAACGGTAGATATTGAAGAGCTGGAAGGGGAAGCATTGTGTGCGCTGATGGATGAGGTCTGGGAACAGGTCCGTTCCGGCAGCCTGAAGCATTTATGTATCATCATCTACACCGCATCACAACTTCAAACCTTGCGGACATGGCTGGAAAATCATGAAGAGGCAACCGGTTGCGTGGAATGGATGATGAAAGCGGAGTTGGCTTTCAATGACAGGCACGGAATCAATGAACCGGCAACAATCATAATGAATGCGGAAGATATTCCGGCAGGAAACCTGCCCCATGCCGGCAACAGTTCCGTCTCGTGGATATTCAGGGTGCATACGGAAGATGAATTGGAAACGGTCTCCAGCCTGATAGACCGGTATGAGCTGCAGCACTACAAGATAGAGCCTGTATACGATAACACCAATCTGCCTTTCTTTGAGGAACAAGTTTTCCTGGAAAAAGAGGACATATTCTCCAAACCCGTATCCATGCAGGAGATTATGAGAAACCAAGTCCTTAATACTCATAAGTTCGGTAAGCTGTTCGTTTCCTCCAACGGCGATGTACGGGCGGGAAGTGTTTTGGAAGCCCCATAGGGAACTTGCATGCAGAAAATATCCGACGGCTGGTTCACAAAGAAATGACAGAGGGAAAATCATGGCTGCACATCCGCAACCAAAAGCCCTGTTGTGACTGCATATATCAATGGCTCTGCCCTTCTCCGTCTGATTATGAATCGGTTATCGGCAGGCCCAACCTCTGCCACATAGAAGAATAATGAAGAACGTCTATATAGTCAATGAATGCCTGAGTTCGGCTAAAAACGGCATCGGCACCTATTTGAACGAATTGCTTTATTGCCTGAAGGCAATAGGGGCGGAAGCATGTCTGCTCACGTTCAATGCGGACTGCAAGGAATTCAATGTGACATATAGCAACAAACGGACGGAAATGAATTTTCCCTGTTTCCCCGACGGCGACTTCGGGCAACACCCTGCCGTTGTCAATCGGTTCCTGCAGTTGCACATTACTGATTCCCAAGACAATGTTTTCTTCTTTAATTATTCCCTTTCGGGATAAATTAATGCTGACATTAAGACGGACGTTCCCATTGTCAAAAGCAAATCTACGTCATTCATGACTTTTCATGGACCGGCGTGCTGTTGGGAAATATCCGCAGGCTGAAACAGATAATGGCGGAAAGGAAAGAACCGGAGAACGACAGACGAAGGGAGTTTGTAGTAAACACCTGGCTGCGGGAACAACAGATGATGAACATCGCGGATAAGGTGGTCTGCCTCTCCAAAGGAACTTACCAAATCTTAAAAGAGACATGCCTCATTGATGAGCGAAAACTCGCCCTGATACCCAACGGCCTGAGAAAGCACAAGGGAATCAGGCCTGGCCCAATGAGGACAAAGAACGGTGGAGAGAACAATTATTGATAGCGAAGGACAAGAAAATAGCGTTGTTTGTAGGGCGCACGAGTAAAGAAAAAGGATTTAATGCCTTGTTGGATGCCATAAGAATCGCCATAAAAAGCTGTCCCGACTTGCAACTCGTAGTTGCAGGAAAGTCCGCTGCCTTCCTGTTTCTCCCAAGAGATTGCATCGGTAATCACTTACACCGGACACATCGGCAAACAGGAGCTCATCAGGTGGTATCAGCTGTCAGACATCGGCATCATACCTTCCTATTCAGAGCAATGCAGCTATGTAGGCATCGAAATGATGATGTACGGGTTGCCCGTTGTGGCATCAGACGGCTTGGGAGTGCGCGACATGTTCCATGAAGGAGAGAATGCGGCAATCGCCCGAATCGGACCATCATCCAAGGCATACGGCAACCGGCTGGCGGAAGCTATCGTCAGGGTGCTTGCCTCCAAAGAATTATCCGATAAATTAAGGCAAGGTGCAAGACGGGAATATGAACAAAGATATCATATAAAATATATGCGGCAGAAATATAAAGAATTAATCATGAGTCTATGAACTGTATAAAACCATAAAACGCATGAAGACCTTCCCCCACTACCTCCAGTTGGATGCGATGGACTGCGGCCCCACCTGCCTGCGTATGATAGCCAGATATTACGGCAAGAACTATTCGCTGCAGACGCTCCGCGAACGCTCCTTCATCACACGCGAGGGGGTATCCATGCTGGGCATCAGTTTCGCGGCGGAATCCATCGGTTTCCGCACATCGGGGAAGTGCGTATTACCCCCTGAAGCAACTGGAGGAAGACGTGCCGCTTCCGTGCATCCTGCACTGGAACCAGAAACCACTTCGTGGTGTGCTATGACATCAGGAAGAAAAAGGAACGGATACAGGTTATATAGCCGACCCCCTCGCAGAACGTCATATACACCGAACAGGAGATGAAGCGGTGCTGGCTGGTGACAAGGACGGAAGGGGAGGAAAAGCGGAACGGCACTCGCCCTGGAAGCCAGCCCGAATTCTATGAAACAGGAGGACGAAAAGGAGAAGGACGGCAGGAACAGCCTCTCCTTCTTCTTCAAGTACCTGTTGCCCTATAAAAGACACAAATCGCTCACTTACTTCTGGGGATGTTGGCTGTGAGCCTCTTGCAGCTGATATTCCCTTTCCTTACGCAATCATTGGTGGATGTCGGGATTCGGGACGGGAACCTGGGCTTTATCACGCTGATTCTGACAGCCCAGCTCGTCGTCTCCGTTTCCCAGCTTTCCGTGGAGTTCATACGGAGCTGGATATTGCTCCACATGAACACGCGCATCAACATATCACTCATATCCGACTTCCTGATAAAGCTGATGAAGCTGCCGCTGCGTTTCTTCGACACCAGGATGATAGGGGACATCATGCAGCGCATCGGAGACCATAACCGCATCGAGAGCTTCCTCACCGGCTCATCGGTCGCAACGCTGTTCTCGTTTGTCAATTTCTTCATCTTCGGATGGATACTGGCCTGTTACAATCCGGTCATACTGGGCATCTTCCTGGCAGGGAACACGCTGTATGTGTGCTGGGTGCTCGTGTTCATGAAATACAGGAGGGAACTGGACATCAGGCGGTTTTGCACAGGCGGCCGGGGGGAACAGAGCAGCCTGATACAGCTGGTGACCGGCATGCAGGAGATAAAGCTGAACAACTGCGAGAAGCAGAAAAGATGGCAGTGGGAAAGGATTCAGGTGAAACTCTTCAAAATCAGCATCCGGGGGCTGGCACTGGGACAGGTGCAGCAGACGGGCTCCGTCTTCTTCAACCGGACCACGAACATCATCATCTCCTTCATCGCCGCCAAGGCGGTGGTGGACGGACAGATGACCCTGGGCATGATGGTGTCGCTGACCTACATCATCGGGCAGCTCAACGGCCCGGTCACGTCGTTCATCGGGTTCGCACAGCAGCTGCAGGATGCGAAGATAAGCCTCGAAAAGGCTCAATGAGATACACGGGAAGGAGGACGAGGAGCAGGACATCGCCTCCAAGCTCTCCGCCCTGCCCGAAAAGAGGGACATCACGCTCAGCCACGTGTCCTTCAGCTATGACGGCGCGGACAGGGACTACGTGCTGGACGACGTGTGCCTGAGCATCCCCCGGCACAAGGTGACTGCCATCGTGGGTGCCAGCGGCAGCGGAAAGACCACGCTGGTCAAGCTGATGCTGGGATTCTACACGCCCGGCAAGGGGAGCATCAGGCTGGGAGAGACGCCGCTGGGAATGATAAACCCGCACCTGTGGAGGGCAAAGAGCGGGGCGGTGATGCAGGACGGATTCATATTTTCCGATACCATCGCGAACAACATTGCCGTAGGCACCGAACAGCCGGACATCGAACGGCTGAGGCATGCCGTGAGCGTGGCGAACATCAGGGAATTCATCGACTCGCTCCCGCTGGGCTACAACACCAGAATCGGCATGGAGGGGAACGGGCTCAGCCAGGGGCAGAAACAGAGGCTGCTGATAGCAAGGGCCGTGTACAAGAATCCCGAATACCTCTTCTTTGACGAGGCGACCAACGCCCTGGATGCCAACAACGAGAAGGAGATTATGGAACACCTGCACGAGTTCTACAGGGGAAAGACCGTGTAGTGGTGGTGGCGCACTCGGCTCAGCACGGTGCGCGACGCGGACAAGATTAAAATGCTGGACAAGGGGAAGGTGGCCGAAGAGGGCACGCACCGGAACTGACGGAGAAACGTGGACTGTACTACCGGCTGGTGAAGAACCAGCTGGAACTGGGAAACTAAGGAAAGGAGGAAGGCATGGAAGAGGAACGGACGCACAGGGAGATTGAACTGCGCAGCGAGGAGGTGCAGGAGGTGATGGGCAAGATTCCGCCCGCCATCCTCCGCTATGGGATTGTCGTGCTGCTGGGCATTATGGCCGTCGTCGCCTTGCAGGCAGCGCCTGCTTCAGCTATCCCGACACGGTGGAGACGGAGTTCACACTCACCACGCAGAACCCGCCCGCCTACATCATGGCGCAGAGCGCGGGAAGGATAGAACAGCTATATACCGCCAACTCCCAGCCTGTCGGAAAGGGCGACATGCTGGGAGTGATAGAGAACGTGGCACGCACCGAAGACCTGTTCGTGCTGCGGGAACGGATGAAGGAATGGAAGCAGGGCGGAAGCCGCACCGAGCAGGTGGGTACGCTCTTTTCCACCGGATAGCGGAGCTGGGAAGTGTGCAGGCGGCGTATTCGTCCTGCCTGCTGGCCTGGAACAACTACCTTCAGCACATGCAGGGAAAAGCAGGACGTATGAGACAGAGGTGGCCAACACCGTGGCGGGTCTGCTCAACGCCGTGGCCGAATGGGAGAAAGAACTATCTGCTGACAGCCCCGCGGATGGGACGGTGGCGTTCATGCAGCTGTGGAAAAACCAGTACGTGGAGGCGGGAGAGACCATGTTTGTCATTGTCCCCACGACGCAGCCCTTCCGGTGGGCAAGGCCCTGCTGCCCATGGAGGGAATAGGGAAAAGTCCGGACGGGGCACCGGGCCATCATCCGGTTGCCGGCGTTTCCCAGGGTTCGGACCATAGGGAAGGGTGGAGTCCGTCTCCCCGTGCCCGACGAACAGGGAAGGTTTGTACTGGAAATAGCACTGCCGCAGGGACTGACCACCCGCTATGGCAAAGAACTGCCTTTGATAAAGACCATGACGGGAACGGCATCCATCGTCACGAAGGAAAAAAGCCTGCTCAGCAGGTTGCTGAATTTAAAATAAGAGTTTATGGGAGTCACAACATGTAATGTTTATGCCTTATGAAAGATGAAGAACTGTTTCTGAAACTATTTACTGAAGATGCAGCCCCAAGTGACCGGGTACGCGTCATCAATGAGAATATTTCAGCCGGTCAGGAACCTGTGGCCGAGGCCGACATCTGCTATTACAACATGGGCCGTATTATCGCTTGTTACACATTGGCAAGGAAATATGGAAATCAGGAGATGGAAGAGCGGGCGGATGCCCTGTTGGATGATAAGTTTGAGAATGTATCCTACGAGATGCCCTTTTGCCTGGACAATGGCTTGTTCGGGTTGGGCTGCGGATTGATTTATTTGCTTAGAAACAGGATGGTGGAAGGCGATGAGGATGAAATTCTTTCCTGCATCGACGATATGGCTTTTCGGAAGATACTTCATTTTGCAGAGGATGAAGATATTGACCGGCAAGGGTGGCTGCGCTACTTCGGTTGCGCATAACCGGACACTGTGCAGAAAACAGAGTGACCTACCGGCTTGCACTCCGGCAATATACCCTCTATTTCCTGGACTGCATTTTGCGTCATGTCCGTAAAGGGGGCGTATTGGACAAACAGACTGTCGGGGAGGTGGAAGCCTTACACCAAATAGGAATATGCCCCGAAACAACTTTCGATATACTTTCTTTATCCGCATTGCAATCGAATCGGAAGGTTTCCTTTGTCATTCCCGTCCGTGTGGACTCGCCCGAAAGGGCACAGAATCTGGACCTGGTAGTAGAGCAGCTAATGGCTTTGAAAGATTCCATCCGGATGGAGATAAGAATTCTTGAGGCCGATGAACATCCGCATTATGAATTGAAAATCAGCGATGAACATATAGACAAGACTTTTGTGAGGGATGCCTCCCCCGTCTTCCACAGAACCAAATATCTGAACCAACTGATGCAGGAAGCTGAGGGAGCGATTGTCGGTATATGGGATACCGATGTGCTGCTTCCGAAAGAGCAAATACTGGAAGCTGTTGATGCCATAAGAAAAGGGAATGCGGTCATGAGTTTTCCATACGACGGAAGATTTTATATGCTTCCGCAGGAAGACAGTATGCTGCTGAAGAAACGGGAAATGAACATGGAGGAATGCTGTCAGAAGATATATGAATATGTATTGGCTCATGGACCGAACTCGGTAGGAGGCGCGTTTTTGGTCAATAAGAATGTTTATATCAAGTATGGCGGAGAAAATCAACATTTCTATGGCTGGGGACCGGAGGATGCGGAACGTTGCAAGCGTATGGAGATACTGGCTCAGTTGTAATTCTTGGGGGATTAATATTTGTTAATTTCCCTTTATGCATACACCTTTGCTAATCTATACAGAAAGAACCTCTTATCTACTACTCCACGAAATGAAGCCCTAAATGCTTTAATTTTTGCATTAAAAGCTTCCGCAGCAGCATTTGTGCTTCTGTTCACAAAGTAGTTTAATATCCGTTCGTAATGATTCTCAATGGAATTGGCAACAGTAGTGAATGTATCATAACCAAACTCCTCAATTTCATTATACCAAAGTGCCAGTTTGGCACGAGCCACATCTTTATCTGTATAGTCTGAAAATATCTTCCCTAATCGTAGTGCGTAATAGTACACGGATTTTATATCCGGGAATTGTTCAAAGAGTAGTTTGGCTCTTACCTTCTGGCTTTGCAGCCACTTGTCCGGAGCCTTAAACAGCAGGTACCGGCTTCTGGCCAACAACTGTCTGAGTGTATCTCCATTGCTAAACACTTTAGGTTCATAACTTTCCCCCTTGGCTTTAGCTTCCTTGATTTTCCTGTTCTCATCCTTCATTACTTGCCAGCGATAAGCGATCCGAAGGTCTTGTACAGCTTCATAAACCAACTTTGAGACATGGAAACGATCCACTACCTGCATAGCCCCGGGAAAACAACGTTTTGCTATTTTCTGCATACTGCCGGCCATATCAAGTGTAATTTCCTTTACTTGGTTGCGCTTATCGGCATCTATTTTGAGAAGCACATTGATAACATCCTCTGCTTTAGTTGCCTTTACAATAGCTACAATGGTGCCTTTTTCGACCATGCTTATCCCGATTGGTAAGGATTGTATATAGTTCGCCTTTGCTTAAAGCCGTTTCATCAATACATAAATGATAACCTATATTTTTAGGATAAAGAATAAAGTCTTCAGCATGTTCCTTCTGATTCCAATTATTGAAATCACTTAAATGTTCTTTGTATTGAGTCTGGAGTTGCTTGCCATCCATACAGTAATGTTCTGCTACACTTTGGCAACTAACCGCATGATTGTCTAAGTAACGCTTTTAAAAAAGCTCCGAACTCAGCTGTTATGCGAGTACCGGAGGCTACTAAGTTCCAATCACGACTATAAGTTTGTCCTGTTTCCGGGTCTTCCCAACGACGCCGCTTGATGCGTAGATATACAGCCTTGCCGCGAACAGGAAAGTCTTGCACTTCTATTTCCGGGAAGAAACCTTTGGAATGTAGATGTAAATGGGAATGCTCTTGAGGAATGGAAGGCTTTTCCTCAAGAAAAAAAATGAAGCAAGTCTCTTGAGAGACATGGTTAACCAGGTCAAAATAGTCAAGCAGGCCTGCAGGAAAGAACAAGCTCAACATCTCCAGTGGAGTGGCAGGGGGGTGAAGGTTCTGTTTCATGCCACAAAGATAGTGTTTTTAACTAATTCCCCCAAGTTTTCAAACTGAGCCGAGATACTTGGTTTACCCATCTATCGGGCTCAAGGACCACTCCTGCATTTGTTTCATCCCAGAATGCAGAACTCTTGGTTTGGTAATCAGAGGTTGGAGTATGCAAACAGGATGGAATTTATCAGAGCCGGCAGGAATGACCAGAAGCCAATTGCTGCAATATATATCTGGATGGAGTATTGGAATATAAGAGGGATGAACTTCATCCCCCCCCTCTGATAAACTAAAACGAGCAATCATTTTTTTTGATTGCTCGTTTTATTTGGTAGCCCCTGGGGGAATCGAACCCCCCTTTCAAGAATGAAAATCTTGCGTCCTAACCGATAGACGAAGGGGCCATCCTTGGCATCGATGATTTCTCTCTCGATTGCGAGTGCAAAGGTAGTGACTTTTTTTGAATTACCAAATATTTCCCAAACTTTTTTTCTAACTTTTTGTTCATACTCCATTGAATTGACTATTTACCTAAACTCATTTTTTATGAAAACAATCTTAAAATCAATGACTTGTATTGCTATTGGTGCAATGATGGCTGAACCGGCTGCTGCGCAACAAAAAGACAACTATCCTGAACTTGAAGGGGCCCGGTCCGGTAATTATTATCTCGAAGGATAAAAATGGAAAGCAAGAATTAATCGATGTATTTAACGAAACACAACGTCCGCATTTTCATGACCCTCGTGCTCCGCGTTTCTTGCTCACTGACCGGCAGGGTAAATTTGCTCTCGGTATTGGCGGTTATTTGAAGACTACCATGGGTATGATTTTGACGGAACGGTGGATGATATCGATTTTATTCCTGCTCTAATTCCGCAACCGGGGAGTACCCAAGTGCGCAATCAGTTCCAGATGGACGCCGGCACGTCTACCATCTTCCTTAAATTGGTGGGGCGCACCAAGCATTTGGGCAATTTCATTGTCTATACGGCGGGTAACTTCCGGGGCAGTGGCAAGACCTTCGAGCTTCAGAACGCTTATCTTTCTTTCCTCGGCTTCACGATGGGCTATGACACGGGGCTGTTCATGGACCTTGCGGCTTGTCCTCCGACCATCGACTTCCAGGGACCGGATGGCATGACTTTCTATCGTGCCACCCAGTTGCGTTACGAGGCCAATCTGATGAAGGGGCTGAAAGTGGGCGTGGGTGTGGAAATGCCTTCCGTAGACGGTACGCCTGCCAAGGATGTAAGAATCAATAAACAGCGCATGCCGGATATTCCTGCTTATGTGCAATATTCTTGGACAAAGGGCAGCCATGTGCGTGTGGGCGGAATTTTGCGTAGCATGACTTACGAAGACGAGGTCAGCAACAAGGCGAAATCCATTACCGGATGGGGCATTCCAGGCATCGGCAACGGCCGGGCTGGGTAATTTCCGTGCATACGGACAGTTTACATATGGTAAGGGCATTGCCCAATATCTGAATGACATGAGTAACTTGAACGTGGACATTGTGCCGGTGGCTGATGAGGCCGGACGAATGCAGGTGCTTCCCATGCGTGGATGGTTTGCGGGGTTGCAATATAACTTCTCGAAGCGTGTTTTTGCTTCCACCTCTTATAGCCAGTCACGTTTGTTTACCAAGGATTGCTATGCTCACTTCAACGAGACCCAGTATAAAAAAGGACAATATCTGGTGGCAAACGTATTTTGGAATGTGACTCACAATTTTCAAGTGGGGGTGGAGTATTTGCATGGATGGCGTGAGGATTTCAATGACCTGAGCCGCGAAGCGAACCGAATCAACCTGAGTGCACAATATAATTTCTAGGGCTTTACCTGTTTTCGAGCGGACACATGGGATCGCCCGAAAACAGGTAAAACGATAATAATTACATATTCTTTATCTCGTCCAGATTCTTTTGGATATCTTCGTCTTTCAATTCGTAATTCATCAGATTACCTGCCAGATATTGGTCGTATGAAGCCATATCAATCAGACCGTGACCTGAAAGATTGAACAGAATGACTTTTTCCTCGCCTGTTTCTTTGCATTTTTCGGCTTCGCGCACTGCGGCGGCAATCGCGTGGCAAGACTCCGGTGCCGGAATAATACCTTCGGCTTGTGCGAATAAACAGCCTGCTCGGAAGGACTCCAATTGCTGGATATCTACGGCTTCCATTAAGTTATCTTTTAATAACTGCGATACAATGACACCTGCACCGTGATAACGAAGACCACCGGCATGAATGTTGGCCGGAGCAAAGTTATGACCCAGTGTAAACATCGGCAACAAAGGAGTATATCCGGCTTCATCACCATAATCATATTGGAATTTACCGCGGGTCAGCTTCGGGCATGAAGCCGGTTCTGCAGCAATGTATCGGGTTTTCTTTCCTTCGAGGATGGTGTGGCGCATGAATGGGAAACAGATACCGCCAAAATTGGAACCGCCGCCAAAACATCCGATAATCATATCGGGATATTCGCCTGCCATTTCCATTTGCTTTTCAGCTTCTAGACCGATGACGGTTTGATGCAGCGTCACGTGGCTCAGCACGGAGCCGAGTGTATATTTACAGTTGGGAGTGGTCATGGCCAGCTCGATGGCTTCGGAAATGGCTGTGCCCAGTGAACCCTGATAGTTGGGGTTGCGGGTAATGATATCTTTACCGGCGCGGGTAGACATAGAAGGTGAAGCGGTGACCGTGGCACCGAATGTTTGCATGATGCTGCGGCGGTATGGCTTTTGATTATAGCTGATTTTTACCTGATAGACAGCAGCTTCCAATCCGAATACTTTGGCGGCATAAGAGAGGGCGGCTCCCCATTGGCCTGCACCGGTTTCGGTGGTGACATTGGTGATACCCTCTTCCTTGCAATAATAGGCTTGTGCAAGTGCCGAGTTCAGTTTGTGCGAACCGATGGGACTCACACTTTCATTCTTGAAATAGATATGTGCGGGAGTACCCAATGCCTGTTCCAATCCGTAAGCACGTACCAAGGGTGTACTGCGATAATATTTATACATTTCGCGTACAGCTTCGGGAATTTCAATCCATGCATCGGTTTGGTTCAGTTCCTGTCGGCAAAGTTCTTTTGGCAAAGATAGGAAAGAGGTCTTCGGGTTTCAGGGCTTCTTTGGTTTTGGGATTCAGAGGTGGCATGGGCTTAGTCTTCATGTCAGCCTGTATGTTGTACCAGTATTTAGGAATTTCGTCCTCCGGCAAGATAAAACGTTTCTGTTTTGTACTCATAGCATTTCAAATTAATAGTTTTGGGGTCAAAATTACGTAAAAAAAGAATTGCCTACTAATAAAACGGCTTCTTTTTTTTATTTGTAGCCAAAAGAAAAACAAGAAGTTATTTGTTGTTATAGTTAAAAGAGATATTGAATTTTTTTTGATTAAGTTTGCTTTCGAGATTAAAACGGGAGTGAATTATTTGTAGATACAAAATAAATCGACATGGAGCGTTTACATAAACTTTTCATTTATCGTAAGAAACTGGTAAGGCCATATATCGAACAATTATTGAAATGGATGGATATCATTACTTATGTGATGTCTGCTCTTCTTATCATGACATTGGTATATGAACACGGTTTTCTTATTTCGTTTCAGGAGATAGGAGTAATTAATCGCTTGTATCATATTGTATGGGTTGTTTTTCTGGTAGATACCACTTTACATTTGTTGTTGAATTACTCCGACACTCGGCGTAAATATCGGGGGCTGGCGTGGCTGTTGAGTGTTATGCTTTACCTCACTCTTATCCCGGTGGTGTTTCATGAACCGGAGATACAGGGTGGTATTCATACTTTTTGGGCTTTTTTCAACAGCAGGCTTTACCATGTGATATTGCTCACTCTGCTCTCTTTGTTGCAGCTCTCCAATGGAATTGTCAGATTGTTGGGCAGGCGCACCAATCCTTCACTTATTTTTGCGTCCAGTTTCCTGATATTTATACTCATAGGAGCGGCTCTACTGATGCTTCCGCGTGCTACTTATCACGGTATATCCTTTATTGATGCATTGTTCACAGCCACAAGTGCCACTTGTGTCACGGGATTGGTTTCGGTAGACGTCTCTTCCACTTTTACTCCCGAAGGGTTGTTTATCATCATCATGCTTATTCAGATAGGTGGATTGGGAGTGATGACACTGACTAGCTTTTTTGCCATGTTTTTTATGGGGAATACATCGCTTTACAATCAGTTGGTGGTGCGCGACATGGTTAGTTCGCAATCCCTCAGCTCCCTGCTCTCCACCTTATTATATATATTAGGTTTTACGTTGGCGATAGAAGCTGCCGGGATGGGTATTATTTTTCTTGGTATACATGGTACGATGGATATGACTGTCAGAGAGGAACTGGCTTTTTCTGCTTTTCATTCCATTTCCGCTTTTTGCAATGCGGGGTTCTCTACGTTACCGGTAATTTAGGCAATGAAATGGTAATGCATGGGCACAATACGATTTATATAACTATTTCGTTTCTCATCATTCTTGGCGGCATCGGCTTTCCTATATTAGTGAACTTGTATGAAACAGTTACATACGAAGTGAAGCGCATTTGGCACCATTACATCAAAGGGAACAAACGCATGCGACGCAAGATACATCTTTATAATCTGAATACTCGTATCGTGCTTATCATGACTGCAATTTTGCTGATAGTGGGGACGGTGGTCATCGTTGTGCTCGAATGGAACAATGCTTTTGCAGGCATGTCGCCCACGGATAAGTGGGTACAGGCATTTTTCAATGCCACATGCCCCCGCACCGCGGGCTTTTCGAGTGTAGGGATGACCACATTCAGCATGCAGACCTTGTTGCTGATGGTGATACTAATGATGATTGGCGGTGGCACACAGTCTACGGCAGGTGGTGTGAAAGTAAATGTTTTTGCCGTGGTAATGCTCAATTTGCGTGCCATCCTGATAGGGGCGGACAAAGTTACGATATTCAATCGCGAGTTGTCTCACGATTCTATCCGTCGTTCCAATGCTACGCTCATTCTCTATCTGCTTGTTGTTTTTGCGGGTATATTCAGTCTGAGTCTGTTGGAACCGCAAGCTTCTATCATGGCATTGGTGTTTGAATGTACATCGGCATTGAGTACGGTTGGTTCGAGCCTCGATCTGACTCCCACATTGGGAAGTGACAGTAAATTGATAATCATTATTCTGATGTTTGTGGGGCGAGTGGGTGTGCTCACCTTGATGTCGAGCATCATCAAACAGAAGAAAATAACAAATATAGATATCCGAGTGATAACATTATAATCAACTAACGACATGAAATACATTATCATAGGTTTAGGAAATTACGGCAGCGTATTGGCAGAAGAACTTTCTGCATTGGGACATGAAGTGATAGGCGTGGATACAAACGAGCGCCGGGTGGATGTTTTGAAAGATAAGATAGCCACTTCTTTCATTATTGATGCCACGGACGAACAGTCACTTTCGGTATTACCGCTGAAAGATGTGGATGTGGTGATTGTCGCCATTGGCGAGAACTTTGGCGCTTCCATTCGTGTGGTGGCATTATTGAAAAAAAACGGAGTGAAACATATTTATGCGCGTGCGGTGGATGAGGTGCACAAAACGGTACTGGAAGCTTTTTAATCTTGATAGTATTCTTACGCCCGAAGAGGAAGCAGCGCGCAGTTTGGTGCAATTATTAGATTTGCATGTTAATGTGGAATCTTTTGAGATAGATGAAGAACATTATGTGATGAAGTTTAAATTGCCCGGTTCTTTTGTGGGATATAAGGTGAGTGATTTGTCATTGGAGAAAGAATTTAATATCAAGATTATCGCACTGGTAAAAGGAAAACAGGTATTCAACAGTTTGGGCATTTCTATTATGGAGCACGCAGTGGAAAATAAATTTGAAGAAGATTATCTGCTGGAAGAAGAAGACCGGCTGGTATGTTACGGAAAATATAAAGACTTTATGGATTTCTGGAAAGCATTGTAATGCAAGGATTTTTTTTGATTTTTTATTCTCTTCATTAAACCTTTTCCTTTTTCCGAAGTCTTATCAATATAATAATTTAGTTTAGTTTTTAGTTTTCTCTGAAAGCCGGCCAATGTGACATTGCCCGGTTTTCGCTTTTTATGGGTGTTTATTTGTTTGTGTCCGTTCCTTTTTGTTACTTTGTCATCATAAAAGTGAGAGTTAAATGAAACAGCTATATTTCATATTTGTTGTTGTGCTATGCATGGCAACCGGTTGTGGAAGCAAGAAAGATGCTTCGGGCGATTCAGACCAACATATTTTTCAAATAGACAGCGTAGACCGTGTGACAGGTGTGCAGCGCATGCAGGTTTCGCGCACCAATCAGGATATTGTTTGCAATGGAAAGAAATATCGGCTGTTTATTGACCGTTCGCCCAGTGATTCTCTGAAAAAGGTGAAGAGTGATGCCGGTATTTTTACCGACAATCGCATTGTGCTCAAGATTGCCCGCGAGAATGGGACAACTCTTTTTTCAAAGACTTTTACCAAACAAAATTTTGCTTCCCTTATTCCTGACCGTTATCTGACACATTCCATCCTCGAAGGAATGGTATTTGATGATGAAAAAACTTCAAATTCCAAGAATATCATTTTGGCTGCCAGTGTCAGTATTCCAATGACCGATTTATATATTCCTTTCTCTATCATTATTACTCCCGATGGAAAAATGACCATGGAGAGATGAAGACATGGGAGATTTGCCGTCATTGCAAGGTAACGGCATTAATTAATTCTAAAATAAGAAAATAAAAAGAAGGCATTTAATCTTTTCATGCATTAGGTTGTTGTGTGAGTTACATTACAAACTAAAAATAAGTAAGATTATGAAAAAGATTTTTGCCTTATTTGCCCTGCTGTTATGTTTTGTGCAGTTCAGTCAGGCCGGTGACAAAGTGACCCGTGACGTGAATAAACTTCCCGTTGCTGCTCGTGAGATGATTAACAAGCATTTTCCGCAAGCTAAAGTGGAGTATATCAAGATTGAGAAAGATTTATTTCTTTCCACTTCTTATGATGTAAAGATGTCCGACGGTATTGAGCTGGAGTTCAACTCAAAGGGAGAGTGGATTGAAATAGATTGTAAGAACAAGGCTGTACCTGCCATATTCATTCCTAATACGATAGTCAAATATATGCAGAAAAATTATGGCGGTCATAAGATTATCAAGATAGAACGTGACCGTAAAGGCTACGAGCTCACTTTGGAGAATGGACTGGAAGTGGACTTCGATCAGTTTGGAGGATTTTTGAAGTTAAGTGACTGATTATTTTTGTCTTGTTATTCGTAAAGTATAATATGCCATATTAACGTGTGCGTAATTCCAATTAGATATAGTAAATTCTATCTTTTAATAATAAAGAAACTATGAATAAAATGGGAATTTTCGTAAGAGAACAAGCCGAAAAAGTACGTTTGGTGAGACAGCATTATGCACTGACTTTTTGTGTAGCCCGTCATTCGTGGATTACAATAGTTAAAAAGGAGAACTGAGTATATTGTATATCAATCACATTTATTCCAAGCGATTATTGATGTGGTTAGGAAATTTTATATAACTTTTGCTTCGATTATAACAGATAAATAAAATGAGATTATGATATGGCTATATATAATATTGTTTCTTATCCTGATAGGAGGATGTATTGCGTGGGCGGTATGGAAAGCGCCAAGTGATGTAGACTTGTGGGGAGAAGAACAGGAATAATACTAATAATGGGCGGATAATTTATCCGCCCATTATTAGTATTATTCCATCTGTTGATAGTCTTTTGCCAAACCGCCTTCGCTGGTTTCTTTGTAAAGAGAAGGAAGGTCGTGTCCTGTTTGTTTCATCACTTCTACCACTTTATCGAATGAGACACGGTGGTTACCATCGGTAAACGCCGAATAAATATTGGCATCCAATGCACGTGCGGCAGCATAAGCATTGCGTTCGATACACGGAATCTGTACCAATCCGCATACAGGGTCACAAGTCATGCCAAGGTGATGCTCCAATCCCATCTCGGCAGCATATTCTATTTGTGCAGGACTTCCGCCAAACAATTGGCTGGCAGCAGCAGATGCCATGGAGCATGCAACTCCTACTTCTGCCTGACAACCTGCTTCGGCCCTGAAATAGATGCGTTGTGCTTTCTACGATATTTCCTATTAATCCTGCTGTGGCAAGTGCTCTCAGAATGCGGGTATCGCTAAAGTCACGGCTTTTCTGTAAGTGATAAAGTACTGCCGAACCACTCCGCAGGAACCACAAGTGGGAGCGGTTACAATCTTTCCGCCCGAAGCGTTTTCTTCGCTCACAGCCAGTGCATAAGAAAAAACCAGTCCGCGTGAGCGCAAATTATCTTTGTAGCCTTTGGCTTTAATATAATAGGTAGAAGCCTTTCTGCGTAAGTTCAGCGGACCGGGTAATACTCCTTCCTGGTCCAAGCCGCGTTCGATGGATTCTTTCATGGTTTTCCATACTTCAGCCAGATAGTCCCAAATATCTTCGTCTTCACATTGCTGAACATATTCCCAGTAATTGCGACCGGTACGTTCGCACCAATACAGAATTTCACTCATTCTGCTCATGTTGTATATGTCGGGGGTAGCACCTTTGTCATGTCCTTCTTTCTGCCAGTGCACCGCCTCCCACACTGAACACAGTCCATTCGTCTGTGACTTTTCCATTTTCATTCAATGATTTGAATGTCATTCCATTGGGATGAAAGGGAAAGAAGATATGTGCTTTCCATATTAATTCGACGGGGGGCATGCGGTTGCAGTGTATCGAGGATGGCTACATCGGTCATGTGACCTTTGCCGGTGGCTGCAAGACTTCCATATAATGTTACTTGAAAGGCTTTTGCTTCAGGATGTTTTTCCAGAAATATTTCAGCAGCCTTGCGCGGTCCCATTGTGTGACTACTGGAAGGACCGGTACCTATGCGATAGAGTTCTCGGATTGATTTCATTTTGTTTTATAAAGGTTAATATTTTCGGAAACAAAGATATAAAATTAAAGGAGAAAAAAGGTAAGAAGAAGATAAAAACAATCGAAACGGTTAATGGAAGTTGTTTCGATTGTTTGTGAAATATATTCTTACCGGTATAATGATGGCCGTAAAATATTACTCTAAATCGACAACTGTAATACCTGCTCCGCCAAACTGGACATGTTCATCCTGATAGTGGGCTATGCCCGAAACTGTTGACAAATAGTTACGAATCAAGGTACGAAGAATACCGGTTCCTGTTCCATGTAATATGCGCACACGACTCATTCCTAATAGGATAGCATCGTCTATGAAATAAGTAACTGCCTGAATTGCTTCATCTCCGCGCATACCTCGTACATCGATATCTTGTTTAAAGTTTAGTTTCTTTTCATATACGCGGTCTTGTGTCTCACTACTTACAAAAGTGCTTTTGGCAGTCGATTTTTGTGCAGCGGATGGAGAGATATTGCTTCGTTCCAACCTGTCAATTTTGACTGTTGTTTTTATCATGCCAAACATGACTGTTGCATTTTTGCCGTTTATCTCCAATACTTCACCGATACTCGATTGTCCTTTCAGTTTAACTGACGTACCTACCTCTATCGGTTGTACTTTGGGCATGTTCGGCTGGGTGGTAGTTGCAGCTTGAGAGTATTCTTTGTTTTTCTTGTCTTTCTTTCTTTCCTGTTTTTCACGCAGTTTCTCCATTTTACGGGCTATTTTGTCTTCTTTGTCTGCTTTTTCGATATCTTCTATTGTTTCTTTAAAGTCAGACAATTCTTGTCGTGCCAGTCGTGTTTTTTCTTTTTCAGCCTGAGCCTCTTTGATAGTACGAATTGTATTTTCTATACGTGCATTCGACTCTTGAAGCAGGCGCTCGGCGTCTTCTTTGGCTTTTCTCAAGATTTCTTTCCTGCTTTTTTCCAGTTCTTGAATTTCTGTCTCATATTTACTGATAGTTTCCTCCATTTGTTTTTCGCGTTTGCGAATGTTCTGGCGTTTAGTTTCCCAGTAGCGCTTGTCGCGTACGATATCTTGCAAATATTTGTCTGCATTAATATATTCACTGCCTACTATTTCTGATGCTTCCTCTATCTCCTCTTCGGGTAATCCGATTTTACGTGCAATTTCTACAGCAAATGAACTTCCCGGTTTCCTATTTGCAGTTGGAAGAGTGCTTGCATCAGATGTCGGTCATAAAGCATGGCCCCATTCACTACTCCTTCATGATCTTCGGCAAAATGTTTCAGGTTTTGATAGTGAGTGGTAATAACGCCAAATGTACCTTTCTCGTTGAAACGCTTCAATACAGCTTCGGCTATGGTCACCACCAATCTGAGGCTCTGTTCCGCCACCGAATTCATCGATAAGGATAAGGCTTCGTTCGTTGCAGCTTTTCATCATTATCTTCATATTGGTGAGATGAGAAGAGTAAGTACTCAGATCGTCTTCAATGGATTGCTCGTCACCTATGTCTATAAAGATATTGCTGAAGATTCCGATGTGACTGCGTTCATGCATGGGAACCGGCATTCCGCATTGCACCATATATTGTAGCAAGCCCACCGTTTTCAGACAGACAGATTTGCCCCCTGCATTAGGTCCGGAGATAATAAGAATTCGCTGTTTATAGTTCAGTTCAATATCGAGCGGTACTACTTTCTTGTTATGTTTTGCCAGTGAGAGTTGAAGCAAAGGATGTATGGCTGTTCTCCAATCTAAAACCTGCTTGTTTTCCAATGAAGGTTTTATGGCGTTGGTCTGTATGGCAAATTGTGCCTTGGCACGAATAAAGTCGATTTCGGCTAAAAACTCGTATGACTGTAAAATGGCAGGAACTTGAGGGCGTACTGTAATTGAAAAATCTGTCAGGATGCGGATAATCTCCCGTCGTTCGTCTCCTTCCAGTTCCCGGATGCGATTATTGGCTTCCACCACTTCCGCGGGTTCGATAAATACGGTTTTACCGCTAGACGATTCATCATGTACAATACCTTTTATTTTTCTTTTCAGACCGGGAGCAACAGGAATAACCAATCGGCCGTCACGCATGGTGGGTGTAACGTCTTTATCTACATATCCTTCAGATTGGGCATTTCGTAAAATGGCATTCAGGCTGCGTGAGATGCTTCCTGTGGTAGATGTCAGTTCGCGGCGAATGCGCAACAATTCACTGGAGGCATTGTCTTTTATCTTTCCGAATTTATCAAGAATATTATTGATGCGTGTGATAAGTTGTGGAAACACGATAATGTCTCCTGCCAATCTTTTTAAAGCGGGATAGGGGGATGTACTTTCTTCCATCTCTTCATCCTCAGTAGTCCGGGTCAAAAAACGTACGATATCTCGTATTGTTTCCAATGAACGGCGCAAATCGAATAATTCCTGTTCATCCAGATACATACCCTCTATACGGATACGTTTCAGAGACGGACGTACATCAAAGAAATATTGGTCAGGAAATTCATTTTCTTCTTGAATAATGCGAATAAATTCCATTACCTGTTCCAGTCGTTCGTTTATCTCTTCATATTTTTTTCAGAGAAAGCCATTTCGTCCACGCGTTCTTCTCCCAAGGTGCTGAGGCATTTTCCTTTTAATAAATGGCGGATAGAATCGAATCCTATTTTTTGCTCAAAGTTCTGAGGATATATCATGTTTAAGTTCCTTCTTGCTTACGTTAGTTATTTGAATGCAAAAATACGATTTGAAATTTTTCTGGCAAAAAAAGTACCTAACTATTTGCAGTTTTAAAATAAAAGCGTACCTTTGCACCGCTTTCAGGAAGAAAGTACTTCTTAAAGGAGTTTTGGAGAGGTGGCAGAGTGGTCGATTGCGGCGGTCTTGAAAACCGTTGTACTGCGAGGTACCGGGGTTCGAATCCCTGTCTCTCCGCAATAAATGCTGAAAATCAGCAAATTGCAAAACAAACACCCAGTTTTACACCCAATAATGTAAAGCTGGGTGTTTTTGTGTTATTTAAGAAATGATTTTTTGTTGGGGTTTATTAAACAAGATACTATTTTTTCTTAAAATAAAAAGATACATCAAAGGTTGCCTATGTACATGCGAATGCATTAGATAGGCAACCTTTAGTTATTTAAGTGGCATTGCATTTACTTAGAAATGTGGCTTCAATTTGTTTGGCAACACGTTTTATAGCACCTCTAATGTCTGCAGATACGCTCAATCCTAATGTACTGTATGCACCACGACATGAAGCTATCGGGCGACCCGTGAGGAAATCTATGAAATTCACAGTTACAATGGATTCTTCTTCTAAAATATCTACCCCATATTTTACCATAAGCAGTTTTGACTGTTGTGTTGCAGTCAGCTCATTTATACGCATATCACTGACCAACGTAAGACGAGAGCCTTCTACTGCATCAAACAACTGTATTTCGTATTCCATCAGTTGGGCAGGAATGTGATAGGTGTCATTGTTGATGATTGAGGCATATTCATATTTAGACAAATCTGCATTTTGCGACACAACGCTTTTAGAGGTTGTGCAAGATGATACGGCTATTCCGATAAAAAATAGGAATGTGATAATTACTCTATTCATAAATACTTATTTAGGTTCGATATGCAAATAATAGCTTTCTTCTTCTGCCAATCCCTCCTCATCAGGAAGCCGATGCAACATCAGCATGCGGGTGGTTTCGTTTTCCCCAATACTTTTCAGCCACTACACCTTTTCAGGCAGACATTTGAATAGACTTTCTTTGCCGTTGGCATTTTCTCCAGTACCAAGACTGTTTTCCATCAGTATCATGACTGCCTTTTTAGTTGTCGGCAGAAAGTCTGCATCCGGCAGCAATTTATGGTTTACTGGGACAAATCGAGAATAAGGATTATAGCCCTTGGCAACAATGTCATACAACTTGTACTCATAATTTCGATCCAACAGACAATAGGCCGTCAGATTCGTAGGCTTCTGTAGATTAATTGCGCCCCATTCAAGTCCCAAAAAATCGCGGTCATAAAGCGTGATGCGATGCGAAGTTTCATATTCCACTTTTCCATTGCGGTAGCCTTTCAGATGGCTCTTTACCGTACCGCTCTTGAAGAAGTGCGAACTCCATTGTGTAGTGATATGTGTTTCAGCGCTTTCTGCAGAAACTTTGTTTTCAGCCACTTTGAATGTGTGAGGACAATCATCTGCGCTCCACACAATAGAATCATAATAGTGTGTGAACTCAGGGATGTCTATGGGTGAATATTCACCGTTTATATCCGTGATTCGGAAGGTAATCAAATCGAGAGGTGCCGGCAGCGGACTTTCAATTCTCATAAAGGGAGTATATTCTGCCATAATCATTTTGAACTTCACTTCTTCGGGCAACTCCTCCGGTTGGGGGGTCTGTTGGTCCATCATTGTTAATAGCTCTGGATAAACAGATAAGCGTATAAGCTTTTCTTTCCCCCATCATTGGCTGAAATCTGAATCTCTTCGTGTGCAACCTCGTCAGAAGTCGATGGAGGAAAATGAATTTTCACCTGATTGCCTTCTACCTTGAGGGTGGCCCATCCACAATCGTATGCGTAAGAATCAGCTGATATGGGGTTAAGTACGTCAAAATTCTCGCAAGTCATTACCATATCACCCTCCCTTGCCATTCGTCTCAAAAAAAAATAGGCAGGGAAACCTCTGCAGTGGATTTTAAAAATTTGACGTTTGCGGGCGTAAGGATTTCATACGACCACTTCATGGAATTGGCTGGCGAAACTTCATCCTTGTCGCAAGCCGTCAGGAGCAGGCAGATAATCGCCATAAAAGGCATGAACAATTTATTCATATTCGTATCATATACTCTATTGGCCCCATTTGAGTGGCTAAATGGATGATGAGAAACGTGAGCCAATTATGCTTCATCCTAAGCAACCAGATGAACATACCGTTTCTTTGATTTCTATTCTTGGGTAGATGATTCTACACAAATGTAAAATTAGTCATTTAATCGAGATTTTGCTTTATGTTGAACGAATTTATAATTTGAATCCTCTGTTTTTTTGTTCTCTCTGCACCGAGTTACGCAGATTCTGCTGTAACTTTTCCCATTGTTCCTTAAACCATTGTACTATGGGCTGTCGGTTTATGGTCAGCACCAACTTGTGTTCCTCAGTCAAATCGTCCTCAATCTTGCAGACCGCATCCTTTATTTGAAATGACTGCCTTCTTCATCTTCATGTTCAGCTCCTGTCGGTGTATCTCCTGCTGGCAGTGTTTCTCTGTGCTATGACGCTCTTCCTGCATCCTCATGTGCTCGTTCAGCAGACGGATTTGATTGTCACGTTTGTCTATCTTACCCTGTAGTTTTCCGTTGGCTTGTTCCAGCTCCTTCAGCTTACCGCTGCCGAAAAGAGAACCGACCCCGCTGGCAATGGCTGTCATGGCATCCGTAGCCTTGTTTTTCAGTTGCTCGGTTCTGGCTTCACTTTTGATTTTAGCCAGCTCGCTTTCCGCCCGTTCCTTTTCGGCAAGCAGCAGACCGATATTTTCCTGTATATCCTCTGTCTGGTTCAGCAGGTCACGGTAGTATTGGGCGGTGGTGGTATGCCGGGCTTCCGAGCCGACAATGCCACGTTTCAATCCGTATTTTGCAACATAGCCAGTGCATACCCGTCCTGATAGGCTTTCAGCTTATGCCGGGTCATGATGTCATTGGCTGACAGCCGTGCTGCACCGCTCGGCTTCTTGCGGTAGTTCTTCTTCACCAGTTTTTCCGACTTCTTCTTTCTGCGTTCGGTCTGGACGATAGGCTATGTCCTGTCTCAAATTTTCGTTCTCCGCTTCCAACCTCTTGACCTTGCTGCCGCCCAAAAGAGAACTCACCCCCCTGTCTGCTATGGCTGTGGTGGCGTTTACCGCCGCATTCTTCATCTTCTGCGTGTTGATTTCTCCCTAGACTTGCTTCAACCTCTTTTGCGATTCCTCTTCCAGTCCCAGCAGGGTTTCTATGTTCTCCTGCAGACTGTCTTGTTGCTCTATCAGCTCCTTGTAGTATTGCATGGTGGAGATGTGTTTTGCCAGTGAACCGTCTATTCCTCTTTGTAAGCCATATTTGCCCATGGCTTGTGCGTAGGTGTCCTGATAGTGTTTCAGCTTGTGCCTTGCCATGACATCATCAGCACACAGCCGCACGTCCTGCGTGTTCTTCTTGCGGTATTTCTTTTTCTCGTTCTGTTCTTCTTTTTTGGGCTTTCCTGCGCTCTCCAGTCACTATCGGTACGATAGTGGCGTGTATGTGCGGTGTCTTTTCGTCCATGTGCAGAATTCCATCATTATTCATCAGGAATATATGGAAAATATCACTGATTGATACGATATATAGGCTAATTTGTCTCAGAACAATTTTTTTAATCCTAAAAAAGCATAGCTTTGCAACATGAAAAACAACCTTTAATTAGAAAATACTTATTTAACATTTGGTTTTATTATGCAAAAAATCTCTTCTTCTGCGTCATTTGCAGATTCGAAGCCTCATTATGACTTATTGGATGGGTTGCGAGGCGTTGCGGCTTTATTAGTAGTATGGTATCATGTGTTCGAAGGTTATGCTTTTGCCGGAGGAACCTCTATAGAGACAATCAATCACGGTTATCTGGCTGTGGATTTTTTCTTTATTCTATCGGGGTTTGTCATTGGCTATGCGTATGATGACCGTTGGGGAAAGACACTCACGGTGAAGAATTTCTTCAAGCGCCGTCTGGTGCGTCTGCATCCTATGGTAGTATTGGGAGCAGTGTTGGGGGCAATTACTTTTTTCATTCAGGGCAGTGTGCAGTGGGACGGAAGTCATGTAGCCACTTCTTTAGTAATGGTGGCTCTTTTGTGTGCCATGTTTTTTATTCCTGCTGTGCCCGGTGCAGGATATGAGGTGCGTGGAAATGGCGAGATGTTCCCGCTTAACGGTCCGGCATGGTCTTTGTTTTTCGAGTATATCGGGAATATCTTCTACGCATTGTTTATTCATAAGTTTTCTACCAAGGCATTGACGGTAATGGTCGTGATATTGGGTATCGCATTGACAATGTTTGCTTGTTCTGATGCCGCCGGTTATGGAAGTATCGGTGTAGGCTGGACATTGGATGGAGTCAATTTCGTGGGCGGATTGCTGCGTATGTTGTTTCCTTTTTCTATGGGTATGTTGTTGTCGCGTTGTTTTAAACCGGTGAAAATTAGAGGAGCTTTCTGGATATGTTCGATTGTGTTGCTGATTTTGTTTCATATTCCTTTCGTGGAAGGTTCGGGAGCCGATACTTATGAACGGTGTGTTCGAGATGTTCTGCATTATCTTCGTTTTTCCGGCGTTGGTATGGTTGGGAGCATCGGGCAGCACTACAGATAAAACATCCACCCGTATCTGCAAGTTCCTTGGTGATATTTCTTTCCCACTTTATATCATCCATTATCCGTTTATGTATCTGTTTTATGCTTGGCTCATCAAGAATGAATATTTCACATTGGGTGAAACTTGGGAGGTAGCTGTGTGTGTATGTGCATGGAATGTGTTGCTGGCTTACGCTTGTCTTAAACTGTATGACGAACCGGTAAGAAAATGGTTGAGCAAGAAATACCTGACTAAGAAATAAAAAATAAATGTGTCAAAAAGTAAAGTCGGTTTTTTCGGAACTCACTTTTGACACATTTTTCTATTCTTTATATTGTTGCCTTTTTATTTTTTATGAGCGTCAGGTTTATTGGGCTGATGCATAATCTTCAGCAAGTCACGATGAAACTTGATCTCCGCTCGTTGCAGTTTGAATAGTTTCTTGGGAGAGAGAATCTTTTTGAAACGATTTAAATATTCGATGTCCAGTTTGTCAGACTCCAAACGGGCATGAGCGATTTCATCCACAATTTCTTCGTATTCAGCATCGGTGGTATTGGGGTTTTTTCCTTTACGTGCTTTTTGCCAGGCTTTGTCATTGATAGCTTTTTTACGATCTTGCAATTCAAAATAAATAGGGAAGAACTTACCGGCTTCTTCTGCTGTCAGTTCTGCCTTTTGAGTGAGGTATGCCTCTTGTTTGGCTCTAAATTCTTCTTTAGAAAATCCCGGTTTCTTTTGTGCCTGCACAGATAGGGTGAGGCATAAAATAAATAGTAGAGTAGTCAGTTTTTGTATCATTTCGACTAAAGTTTTAATTGTATGTTTCAGTATCGGCCTCTGTCAGATATTGATAAAGTGTGTAGTCATCCATCATAGAATGCTCCATGATAGTTTCTATATATTCGTCAGAAAACTCGGCCGCTTCCGCTGCTGTAAATATAGGTGTATCTTGTTTAGGTCGTCCGACAAAAACTCTGACGCTCAACATGAGTCCGCAGAACATGGCTGTCATATATATCCATGGTTTCACACGTTGCCATGTAGTGATGACAGGTTCGGAAAGGGGAGATTTCCTTTTCCGGCAGTTTTTCCATTAGTTCTTTAGAGAAGTTTTCGAAATAACCTTCGGGTACTGTAAACGGATTCTTGGTCCCCGCACTTCCTCAGCAATTCATCTTCTTCTTTCATAATTCACTCTCCTTTCTGTCTTTTTAGATGCTTTTAATTTGAAAAGGTTTAAAAGCATTCTTTTTAAAAAAACTCTCTAT
>VOFK01001918.1_pt1 | contig 42580 bp, 50 predicted proteins | sample 5384121 | NCBI WGS metagenome assembly VOFK01 (sample SAMN12384730, study PRJNA508395) | human gut metagenome | isolation source: healthy gut J | host: Homo sapiens | reverse complement strand
TACCAGTACCAAGCAATACGTAACTATCAGAATCATTCTCATCATTATGGAAAACTATCGGATTTATCAAAGGTATATTTTTACCATTCCATTTAATACTTGGGTTTTCACTTTTAGATATCACATGACCTGCTGTTATAAACATATCTCCAACCATAACACCACAACCTTCATTATAGTTATCGGATATATTGGATAGAACATATTGCTTCATTTTTGTTATATCTAGACTCTTATTCATATATAACATATTTCTAAGTCCCTTATGACTAAAGGAATACACAAAAAATTTATGTTCTTTTAAGCGTTTGCTCTATAATTACCTTTTCTTTGTTTTTTTTGCCATTGTCATAGCTAAGTCAACAAATCCGGATAATAAATTATTGTTTAACAACGGTGATTTTCTCATCGCATTAAAAGTTATAGAACTTCCTATCGCAGTACTTAAAAGTAATCCTTTTGTTATATTACCAATTATTCCTCCAACCAACACGCCAGAGGCAGCCATAGAAGCAAGTTTCATCCATGTATTTTTAGTTAACGTATGAGTATAATTATCTTTTTGTCCGGCCTCTTTATAAAACAAGACCAGACTTTTAAAATATGAAAATGTATCCTCGTAATCAAATACCATTGTTTCAACTATTTCATTAAGTTCATCTTCTGAAAACTCTTGATAGAACCTAATTTGTTTTAACCCTGTTAAACAAATCATATCCAATTTAGACATATTTACAAGTTCCTTTGATGTTACTCCAGCAAGCTTGGTTGCAGCTTCTTTAGCCAATGATAATCTGTTTCTGTAAATATTTAGATTTATGCCTACCAATTTTATAAGTTTGTCTAATGAATCTTTATTTAGCGATGAATTCCCATTTAAATATTGTGTCAGCTGGGCTGGTGAAACATTAATCATTTTGGCTATTTCAGATTGACTTATACCTGTTAAAGGTAATCTTTCTTTAATTATTTCACTTGTTATATCCATACGTTATTCAACAATTTATATGCTCAAACAAATAACAATCCTATTCCATTCATATAGCATAGGATTGTTATTTTACAGCCTAATTCTTTTTACTTGTATCGTTTTTGTTGCCACCACCAAATATTGCCGCACATAAGATAATAAGAGCACCCCAAGCAACCTTATCCCAAATAGAAAACGTTCTATTCTTTTCATTTTTGGAATCTTCTCTCACTTCCTTTTCTTCTTCTTTTAGATGATCCAATTCTTGCTTTAAAATCTCAATAATGCGGTTTGCATTTTCATAATTAGACTGAGCCAAGATTACGAGTACATCAATTATTTTATTCCTCGTTTCATAAATTCTTTGCAATTTTCTGTCTTCTTGATCAACAATTTTAACATACATTTGAGATAATGGAGCCTCAAATTTACTTAAAGATTCCATAAGAATCTTTGCCTCTTCAGGCATAAGATTCTTATTACTTTGAATAAGAAATTCTAACAATTGTTTTGCGTTTCCTTCTTTTAGGAAATCTTCTACATTTCTTTTATCTATATCTTTCATAGGCTTTATAATTTTTTGCAAATATAGAAATAATTAATTTAATCACAATAAATACATGTGATATTTTTTTAATGTGATTAAAAAAATCATATATAAAAACTTATAAATTATATATATACTCATAAGATATATAATTGAAGTACAATTAATTATATATTAAATGAATATTCTTTCACTTAATAATATATGATTCACTTATATAGTATAACCTAGTATGATACTTATTAAGAGTATGCTTATGGTTTTGCGGAAATCAATCCTTATAAGCGAAATATTTTTGCTTAATAACTTACCAATACAACACCATACTCTTCATTTGGTATAGTAACGATCGATACTACCAAAGATAAAAAAGTTGAAATATAAGATAAAATACAGTTGAAACTCAACTTGCTCTCAGTCAGCAAAAATTCATAAACTCATAAATCATACTAAACTTTAGCAGTAATAGTGATAAAATTCTTGATATGTAAGTTTTGATTCATAGATATTTATGAATCAAAACTTACATACTTAGTGAAAATGTGAGCAAAATAAGACTTACAATATTAATACTAGGTAAACCATGACATCTACTTATAGAGCAAAATCCTAGTAAGAAAATGGGGATTTAAATTCTCAGAAATTCTAAAATCAGTATTGTCGTTGGTATGAACAATACAACAATAGAAAATTCCATTTAAAGAAGATTAGCCAAAACGAGATTGATCTTAATCATGATATTGTTTCTATTCATAAAAACAGTATATAGTTTAGAAAATCCAATAAATAGCCCTTATAAAGTTGCTATCACCTTTATAACAGCTTTTATATAATACGGATCTTCCGCATACCCAATCTCATCAAGCCAAAGCAAATAGTTACCACCTTTATATTTGTATTGCACTTTAGTATAATAGGCCCGTACACTTTCCGTCCAATGATTGAATTCATAGTATTTTCCTGTACGTGGATTGGTAAGCCCAAAAAGATTGTGTTTGTTCCGGCATACTGACGAACGGAACCATCCGGTCTCCAGTATAGCCTGAGCCAATACGATTTTGGGATATAGGATTCCGTTTCTTATAATTTCTTTATAAAGGTTGGGGATGGTAAGTTCAGGAAGATGATTTCTGCTTTAGTAATATCATCTACATTCTTTTGCAGTTCTGTTTTTAGGGATGCTTTCCTGTCACTATTATGGCTGTTTCCTTCTGATTCTTTCAGATTATCCGATCTGACAGTCAGGGTATCCTTTACCATCATCTTATTCTTTTTCCCTTCTGTAACATCCTTTGCTGTACGGTTATAAGACTCTTTTTGTCTTTCTGTAGGCAGAATTCCCGATTCTCTGGTTATCGTATAGAACTGTGCCGATACGCTTACCGGCAGCAGCATCAGCAGTAGTGAAATCAGAATAGTGTTGCGCATTTCTTTTTCAAGGGATTGCCATGAATACATTTGTGGTATTCAGGTGGTTATAACCGCAAATATAACAGCTTAATTACAGTAATATGGAAATGCACAACAGAAATCAGTCCTATTTGTTGCCATGCGAAAAACTGGCAATATTGGGTATTGATCGTGAAAAGGCGGACAGCTTACCCATGGAAGTGAAGGAAAAGCTGATGGCAGGTGAAGTGACTCCCATCATGCAGGTATCCATCAACGCGAGGAACGGAAGTATCATCACCATGCCGATGAAGCTTCAGATGACTACAGACAAAAATGGTGCTCCGGCTCTTATTGCCTATCCGGTACGTGCCGAACTGGACAGGGAACGTAACAAGGTTCTCAATCTCACTCAGCAGGAGGCTGAACGTCTAGCCAGAGGTGAGGTAATACAGAAGGCGGTCAACGTAAACGGTGAAAAGACTCAGCAGTATCTACAGCTTGATCCGGAAACAAAATCCGTCATTCACAGGCGTGTCACAGACATCAAGCTGGAGCAGCGTCTGAAGGACATGGAGAAGGTGAACGACATTGAACTGGGTATGCAGCAGAAGCAGCAGGTACGGGAGGGAAAACCGGTTGAGCTGAATGTGGGCGGTGAGAAGGTTTCAGTCGGCATTGACCTGAGAGCAGCAGGGATTCAGGCTTATCAAGGGTGACATGAAGGAATGGGAAAGGCAGCAGAAGCTCCGCTATGATGAGATTCATCCTGAATACCTTGGCCTTGTCATGACTGACAAGAACCGTTGGGAGTATCAAAAGGTGGTGGACAGACAGTCTGTAGAGCGTGCCGTTTCACTCTCTCCATCCCGGAAGGAAACTAAAGCAAACAGCCTTAAACTCTAATACTGATTCCTATGGCTAAAAAGACAGATTCAGATAATGATAACGGTATCATACGGCAGTTCAACGAACTGAAAAAGAAGCATCCGGATGCCATGCTGCTGTTCAGACGGAACAGTTCCTATGAACTCTATAAGCAGGATGCCGTCAAGGCTGCCACAGTACTTGCCATCGAGATTACAGACAGGATTCTGCCTGACTACAAGAGACCTGTAAAGGTTGCATCATTCCCTCAATCAGCACTTGACGTTTATCTGCCCAGACTGATACGTTCCGGAATCAGGGTGGCAATCTGTGATGCCTTGGACAGTCCTTTGAAGAAGAAGGCCGGACAGGATAAGTCTGAAATTAATGACAGAACCATTAAAACAGTACAGATATGGGAAAGAAGAAAAAGGAACAGGGTGTGCAGGAAGCTCCTGACAGAACAGTGGAGAGCACTGTAGATGTAAAACCTGCAAGGGAAAAGAAGTCGAAGGCCAAAGCTGAAACCAAAGCTGAGACCGGGACGGATAATGAGGTAAAGGCCGAAAAGAAGGGCGGACAGAAAACGGAGACAGCCCAGGAACGAAAGCCCCGTGAGCCGCAGATGGTGACTGCCAACGGTGAAAAGGTGACTCATGGTCATGCCTACCAGAGTACAACTAATCCTGCCGACTGGTATTTTACCGCAAAGATTGACGGACAGCAACTCAAGCCGCAGAAGATGGATGCAGCCGACCTTGCGGCCTATCAGAACAAGGAAATGACGGTGCCGCAACTCATGGAACGCTACTATCCGACAAAGCTGATGCCAAAGGTATCTGAGGAAGCCTTCCGTATGCCAATGGAGATTGCAGGACCGGACGGCTCTATAACCGTAAACAAGTTCAATGTCTATAAAGAGAAGGACGAGCAGCGTCCTGACTTTGGGAAATACAAGTTCTATGTTCAGGTTGGGGATACCAACATGTCTGCCGTGGCTTCACGCCAGGACCTGAATGCCTACTTTGACAGGGTGGCCACTCCAAACCAGCTTATTGAGAAGAATTTCGGTGAGCGTCTGCATCTGAAATCTGCATACGAGAAATATCAGCTTCCTGAAGGTGTTGACCCCAAGGGTGTGCGTGTAGCCAAGGACAGGAATGACAACAAGTGGAAGGTGTCGGTTGACCTCGGAGAGAAAGGACAGACTTCCCGGCATGAAATCTCCTTCGATGACGGCTATTCGCTTTTCAAGACCAAGACGGCCACAAGGGAACAGATTGCGGCCAAGTACCTGAATACGGAGATAACAGGTATGCTTGCAGCCAACACCGCAAAGGTGGAGAAAACGGCTTCTATGAAAATGTAACATAATCAGAAAACTAAAATACAAGTTATATGTCAGCTAAAATGAATCATGAGGAGCTTGTGGAGCTTCTGCAGGAGGGCAAAATCGGTTTCCTCCGCTTTGTTATGGACAGTGAGAATGCAGTTGATTATCTGGAGTGGTGCCGGTCGCACAGTACTGACCCTTCGGATGAATCCGCTGAGTTCTATGTGGAACAGACGGACATCGAGCAGATGGACCGTCAGGTAATGGATGACGACAGCTATGGCATCTGGAACTGACTCTCAGGGAAACAGCGGACAGGCGGCCATAGACCGCTTCGCTGCAATGATGATTGAGCGTATGCAGCAGATGAAGGATACCGGATGGAAACAGGGATGGATTGGCGGCGCATCAGGTTATGCCGGACTTCCGCAGAATGTGGGTGGCCGCAACTATTCCGGTTCCAATTCCTTCTTCCTTCAGATGCATACTGCAGCCATGAACTACCAGCTTCCGGTATATCTGACCTTCAAGCAGGCACATAACCTGAAGGCTCATGTCCTGAAGGTGAAAAGGCCTTCCCGGTGGTGTACTGGGATATGATGATAAAGGACAGTCACGGCAAGAGGATAAGCACAGAAGAATACCGTACAATGAGCAAGGAAGAGAAGAAGGATATGGATGTCATTCCTTTCATCAAGTCTTTCCCGGTGTACAATGTGGCACAGACCAACTTGGCCGAAGTGCAGCTGGAGAGGATGCAGAAGCTTATGGACAGGTTCAAGGTTCCGGAACTTAGAGATACGGAAGGTATGTACACACATGCCGCACTTGACCGTATGGTGGAGACGCAACAGTGGCTATGTCCGATACGTGCCGACAAGCGTGAGAACGGTGCCTATTATTCTCCCTCGAAGGATATAGTGGTGCTGCCCATGAAGGCGCAGTTCAATATCGGTGATTCTCCGGAAGAAACTTACCGTGGCGGAATGGAGTATTATTCTACCATGCTGCATGAAATGACTCACTCCACCATGACACCGGAGCGTCTGAACAGGGAGATGGGCGGCAGGTTCGGTAACCCGAAATATGCCAAGGAGGAGCTGGTGGCGGAACTTACGGCTGCCATGATCAGCCATTCCATGGGATTTGATTCCAGGATAACGGACAACTCTGCTGCCTATCTGGACTCGTGGATTGGTGTACTGAAACAGGAACCGAAGTTTATCGTATCGGTCATGGCTGACGTGAACAAGGCTTCCGACATGATTCTTGACCATGTGGACAAACAGCGTCTGGCTCTCGGCGAGCAGCCTTATCTGGCAAAGAATGACCCGCTGACTCCTGTCAGTGCGGACGAGGAGATGCCTTTCAGGAATGCAGCTATTGTCAAGACCCGTTCCGGAGACTATGCCATCCGTGCGTCATACGATGGTGTAGAGCTGGGGCTGAAGAAGGTTTCCAAGGAAACGGCCAGGACATTCTTCCAGCTTACGGACTGGAAGGACAAGGAGGCTTTCCTGAACATGACGGCACGGAAGACATACGAACTGGAGATTACGATGATGGGCAGGAACCGGAATGCCGGTACAGGACTTGGTATATGAAATCTGTATAACATCTTAAATCGGAAAGCATGAGTGACTACAAGGTTAATTTCAGGGAAATGAAATCTCGTGTGGGGATTGACGACATTGCATACGCCCTGGGATACCGTCTGGACAGGAAGGCCGGTGTCGGACGTTACATCGAGCTGGTACTCGGTGAAGGCGGCAACAGAAGGGATACGCTGATTGTCAGCCATCCGAACGACAAGGCAGCACAGACCTTCTTCCGGCGTGATGGTTCCAAGGGCGATGTGGTGACACTCATCCGTGAGAATCTTTCTTCCTTTACGGTATCAGGAAAGGATGAGTGGCAGAAGATAGCCAAGGTCATGGCACGTTTCGCCAACATGCCTGAACCGGAATACAGGGAGGACAAGGAGTATGTTAAATCGGCAGGAAAATCATCAGGCGTGTTTGACGCTTCCAGATATGAGGTGAAGCCGGTTGACACCGGGAAAATACCGGGACTGTTCTTCCGGCGCGGACTGTCCAAAGCGACAGTAACTGTTCTTTCACCCTTTATTTCCCTTATAAGGGACAGAACAACGGGAAGTTTGAAGGCTACAATATCGGATTCCCATATACTGACGGAAAGGGAAATGAAGTCAGGGGGTATGAAATCAGAGGACATGGCGGCTACAAGTCGAAGGCTGCCGGTACGGATTCGTCATCTTCGGCATGGGTGGCTGTTCCTTCGGGTATCAGTCCGGACAATGTAAGAAGCGTGTTCTTCTGTGAATCAGCTTTTGATGCCATGGCCTTCTACCAGATGAACGGATACAGATTGGGGACAGTGCGGCTCTGGTTTCACTGGGCGGCACATTCTCTGACAGGCAGATAACCGGAGTTATGGAACGCTTTCCCAATGCACGTGCCTTCGACTGTTTTGACAACGACCTGGCAGGGCGAATATACGGACTGCGCATGATGGCTCTGCAGGAAGGTATTCAGATGAAGATAAGCAGGACTGACGGCGGCATCAGGATTGAAGCGAAGGGAAAGGTCTTTGAGCCTGACATGGGGCGTCCCCTACTGGCCCAGGTCGCCAGGCAGCTGAACATCCGGTACCGTATGGGACAGTGGCTTCCTCCGAAGGCTTTCAAGGACTGGAACGACTGTCTGCTGAACAGGTCGCTGGAACCTGTGATTTCTCCACACAAAGAGGAACGTGAACAGAATCTGAGCGAACAAAGGAATAAAGGACGTAAAATCTGAATGATATGGACAAAATCAAGTTAAGAATAACGGTAGTGACTGCTTTGGCGGTTTTTCTGCTGAAAGGTACGGATACTTGCACAACAGACAGACCCGACTCTGACGGGTGCTGTCTTTGCACAGACATCCACACTGAAGAATATCTACAACAAACGTCAGAAGGCACACGAGAAAATCATTGCTGCCGAGACTGCCGTAACTGTTGCTCTCGACAGGGTTCACAGTGTGGAGGACAAGATGCTAGAGTATCTTTCCAATGCACAGGGTGCCATGCAGAATCTCTATCAGATTAAGCGTGCCGGGGAACTGGTAGCCACGGAGATACCCCAGAACTGCAGCCTGCTGCTCAAATCAGTAGGAAGTAATCTGAAGGGACGGCCATTGCTGCAATCGTCTCGGACGAGCTGGCTGATGCCGCAACCCAGATGGCTGCGCTTTATCCGTTCATGAAGCAGCTGGTGACTTCCGGAAGTATGACACAGGTGGTTCTGACGGAGACAGTGAGAAGCACAAGGTCAACCTGCTCAGTTCTTCCGAGCGGTACTACATAGCAAATGAGGTACTGACCAGGCTGGAGGCTGTCAATACCGACCTCTTTATCCTGGCATGGCAGGTACGCACACTCTCATGGAACGACCTCTGGTTCTCTCTTGATCCGGAAGGATGGGCAAGCGTGATGTCCGGCAAGAACATTATAGGAGGAATCGTTGCGGACTGGAACCGGGGGTTCTCCTACAATTAATTCAAACATTGTAACTGATCAGGAATATGGATTCAGAAAAGAAGATTATAGGACGCTGTCCGTTCTGCGGCGGCAACGTGGTGAAGACCTGCAAGGGGTATCGCTGCGAAAACAACACAGGTGAGCATCCTTCTTGTGTGCTCAACATCAATGCCATCATCGGTAACCGGAAAATGAATGACGGGGAGATTGCTGAGTTTCTGGAGAAACGCCGTATCCTACTGGACGGCTTTCTCCACCAAGGAAGGCAAGACTTTCCCGACAGTGCTGGAGCTTGCAGATGACGGTGCAGTCAATATGCAGTCTGTTATCGGCAGGTGTCCGCACTGCGGCGGCGAGGTACGTGTGGGAACAAGGGCTTTCAACTGTTCCAACTACAGCAATCAGGAAGCGCGTGTTCATTTGCCATCTGGAGGAATATAGGCGGCCATCAGCTGACACTGGAAGAGGCGAAGGAGCTTTGTGAAAAAAACATTACTTCATCCGAACTGGAGATGTACCGGGAAGACGGTTCCATTTACCGCAAGCGTCTCGGTCTGGCTCCGGACAAACTTCAAATCGTAAAGATATGAAACAGGGAAAGAAACTTCTGATACTGCCTGCAGTGGCAGTTCTGCTCGGTATGGTAACCGGCTGTTCCGGCAACAGCGGGAATAAGGTGCAGGATATTGCAAGAAAGGCACTGATGGCTTCGGTGGACAATCCGGAATCCGTAAAGATTGTGGGCATCAGCAAACCGGATTCTGTATTTGGCCGTGAGTATGTTACCATGAAGGAGAAAATGGCTCTTTCTGTGGCCATGATGAAAATCAGCCGCAGGTTTATGGAGGATACGGATTTTGATAATCCGGATTCAGAATGTCACGGGATGTCAGGGCAGATGAAACGTCAGATGGATGCCATGACGGCACTCCGCTCTCTGATGGTTACGGGGGAACTGAAACCTACTGGTGATGAAGCCAGTCAGGAACGCAAGCCGTTCAGCGGCTGGAAGGTAAAGATAGAGTATGAAGCTACTGATTCAGACGGACAGCCATACCGCTCTGAATACTGGTTTATTATGGATAAGGAGGCGCAATGTGTAATCAGGTCATTTGAAATTCCACTGTTATGAAGTTGAAAAGAATTTTATTACCGATACTGGCATGGAGTGGGCTGATGCTCACTTCCTGCCATTGTGAACATGGAGAAGTTGACGGCCTTTTATCTTCCCTTCAGGTTGGCAATGTGGTTTGTTCGGACGGGAATATATTGTCCGTGGACAGATTCAAGCAGTCTGGCAAGGAACCTGTTGCCATAGTTTTCCATGTAAACCGTAGTGCTGAAACTGATAATCTTGGTTATGCAGTTTACATTCATGATATGGAACCGCTGGCTTTTGCTGACAGTCTCGGCATTGATCAGGGGACTTCTGCATCATTGACTGATGAAGACGGAAATGAGAATACCTATTCTTTGTTCAATAATGAGGAAGTCCAATCACCAATAGCTATCAAATCTTTTGATTTGTGGAGTTATGGACAATCGGCCTATATTCCTTCTGTCCGGCAACTCTCTTATCTGTTCGCTGTCCGGTATCAGATTAATGAATGTATAAGCGAAGTCGGTGGAACCCAAATTAATCTGAACCCGGGTGAATGCTGGTTATGGTCATCTACTGAAGTGGAAGGCCAGAAGGAGAATAAGGCCTGGCTTATTCCATGCAGTCTGGTACTATTCAGGAAACACCAAAGGATCAAGCGCATAAGTTCAGGCCTATTATTTCGATAAATAATATATAGAAAATTAGTGAATAAGGGGTATCAGATACCCTTATTCGCTTGATGTTGCTTTTTCCATTCAATAATTTCTTCAAATTTCTTCTTATAATATAAATCCCTATGACTTGTATAATTCATTCTCATCCAAGTATCAAAATCGTTAAATTCATCCATATAATAGAATGAACTATTATCTTTATAATAAATATGTTTATTGATAAATTTATCGAAGTAAAATTTGAAACCATTCTTTTGGAATAAATCATAATAGAAGAAAAATGTCTTTATAGTCATAACTATTAAAGGCTTACACTTATCTTTTGAAGTCTTTAAATTTTGATTTATTCCCTTTTGATACCATTCATTAGCGATGGCAGACAATGGGACTTGAGCTATTTCAGAATTTTCCAATACTAATACAGGATAATAAAATGATATTGATTTTGGATCAATCGTATCCCATTTAAAATCAAAATTCTCTAATCTAACAATATGATTAACCAGTTGGCCTACACCTTCAGGCTTTTCTTTTTCTATTGCTTGTTTTACTCCATCTTTAAGACTCCAACGCTTCACGCTTAATTTATTCTCCAACTCATCGATAATATCATCTACACTTGCTTTTACTTTTAAATCTCCATTTAGTTTAATTGCTTTACATTCAAAAATAAAAGCACTATCACCTTCTCTAAAATAAAAATCAGGTTGATTTTCTTCCTCTTTAGTATTTATAAAATCCTCTTTTTTTATATCTTGCAGCAGAGGAAAACATTTATCAAGATTTCTTCCATCTAAACATTCTAATATAGAATGATCAAATAAATATTTCTCTACAAATGTGTCCTTATAGAATTGATTAAAGGATTTTTTTCTATATTTTAAATTATAGGATAATAAATCAAAATATATACTGTTATATAGCCTTTTATTCAATAATTGCTTATTGTATACTAAATATTTACCATCATTCATACTTATTAATGGTCGTGAACGAAATACAACAATATCTCTATTATCATCATCACTTTCAATATAGGCGTCTTCATTAAGAGATATTTTTTGAAGTACATTTGCATTAAATATATGATCGGGATCATTCAGTTTAACATCTAAAAAACCTAAACCTTGTTTAAATGCGACCAAGTTTAAACCGACAATAGTCAGGAAATATTCCCTCCAATCATTTATTGAAAAATGATTCAAAAAGGTCTTGTAAATAACTTCACATTCAAAGTTTGATGAAATAAATTCAAAAAAAGTCAAAGCATAATACATTTGCTCTGACAAATCAAGAGTCTCATTATTATTTGTAAATTCATTTGTCGCATAAAGTCCAACATACATCATACGTGCCAAATCATCTTTTTCCTTTATACTTGGCTGATATGGGGTAACCTTTTGTTCATTTATAGCCAATAATAAATCAAAAGTTTTAATTTCTGCCATATAAGAATTGTATTTGTCATGACAGAGTTCGGGCCTTATACTAAATATTAGTTTAAGAAACTCTAAGAAAGTTTTTTGAGATGCATATGACACATTATATGGTAAAGTTTTATTACGTTTGATATAATTATATATCTTATGCATCATTTCGTCGATTAACTCTGATTTATATGAAAAGAAGCGTTTCTTTTCCATGTCAGATATTCTACACAAACCGTAATTTTGTCCAAGAACTAAAACCATTCGTAAAAGCGTATTCCTAGAAAAATTATAGATTTCCTTCTTTATATCTAGAAATTTCCCTGGATATAATGAAGAATATTCCAATAATAATTGGGTATGAAATTCATATCCTTTTTTTGAATCTCCCATTATTATTCTTTTTGCGTTGTAGTTTTCAAGATATATTTCACGCCTACTTTCTGATAAACTGTTTTTTTTACGAGTATTCTTATTCCTTGAATAACAACGCCTTATATTCCCCTTAAGTGAGCATAAAATTTGATGTTTTTTATTCTTAAGTTTACGTATGCTCTTATGGCTTTTATATTTATGTTTCATATCTCTTATTCAGTTTAAAATTTCAAATCACATGAACATAAATGAGTTGCATATATAATCCTATTTCAGGTTCTCTTTCATATAATCACAATCTGATTCAGCGGCTAACAATTGATTATCTTCCTGTATCTCATACAGCTTTACACTTCTGTCATTCAAATATATATGATTAAGTGTATATGCTAATGACTCTAGCGTTTGCTCACGTATTACAGGTTTTAATTGGCATTCCCATATCGTAATACAATGCCATCCCATAGCAGCCAGTTCCTTTTGCTCCCTAATGTCCCGTTCTTTATTTCTCTGTATCTTGTTTTCCCAAAATTCTGTATTTGTTTTAGGAAGAACAGAATATTTACATCCATCATGACCGTGCCAAAAACAGCCATTTACGAAAATAACCGTTCTGTATTTTTTCAACACGATATCAGGATGTCCAGGCAGACGAGGATGATTCAACCGATATCGAAATCCACGGCTAAACAAATATTTTCTCACTAATAGTTCTGGTTTTGTATTTTTACTGCGCACAGCCGACATATTTCTATGACGTTGTTCTTTTGTCAATCGATCTGTCATATAATATATTTATTCAGCAATAAAGATTCTTCTTGAAATCAATATCAATGTAAATATGCATCCAATATAATCCTTTTTCAGAAAGTGGACTTCAATATCTATTTTTTAAATCTTATCTGAAGATTCAATTTAATATAAACCTCTCCATCCTCATTATACAATGAACCAAAGCAATATCTACTACGACTTGCACGTTCAAAACGTGTGTTATTATAAAGATAATCCTCCACATCATTTCTATTGTAGAAATGATAACAGACAATATCCCCATCCCTTTTAACAACAAGATATCCTCCGTTTGCGTCATATTGTCCTGTCCATTCTTTTGCTGGTGTCATACCTAACGCAGCATCAAGAAGTAAAACTTTCATTTTATGGGCATAGAAAGCTTCCTTATTAGCACCAGTAAAATTAAACGGATTACTTTCAGCTACCTTTTCAACAGCACTTCTTACTGAGGATGTTGAATCTGGTAGACTGTCTATAATCAAACAGTCCGCTATAAACTGTGGCATACAGCTATCCAGAAACAATAGGTTATTTTTGAAAACTGGATGATCAATATCATGGTACTCCAACTTACATCCCTTATCAAATATCGCTTTCATACGTGATAAATGCTCATCAATAGCGTTAATTTCCTGAATATCTCCAGCAGAAAGCGAAGTTCCAACTACACGATAAGTGATATTTGTGGTTTTTCCAGCATTTAGTAAAGTAGATGGAGTACCAAGCTGTGATTTAATACTGAATCCTAGAAGAGGTTTCATATTAGTACGTAAATCATGAATAACAATGTGAATATCTGACTTATCCAATGATTTGGCTTTAATCTTAGAACACCCCACTTCATTCATAAATTCTTCTGTCTGAGGTATTGAAAATGAAGCTCCCTTGGCATTCTTAATATCTTCCAAAAGCCTCATAGATTCTTCCATAAATTTATCCATTGATATACGCGCATATTCATTACCGTTTTCATCTATGATAACGATATTTTGCTCTATATCTGGTTTATATTCATATCTTTTGGATTCTTCACGTATTACATTTAAAATCGGGTAATACAAATCCAATTTATTCATGTCTGCATCTCCAGCATGAACCTTTCCTTCTCCTAGTAATCTGAATAGAGCATAAATTTCACTCCATTCCCCTTTATTTCCCGATAAAGCCATTTTCTTTAAGTGGTTTAAGTAATTGTTCTGCTGTAGCCTGAATTGCGGGAACAGCAACACTATTTCCAAATTGTTTATAAGCAGAGGCATCCGCTACAACTATTTTAAAAGTATCAGGATACCCCTGTAATCTGGCCCATTCACGTGGTGTCATTTTACGCCATCCTTGTTTATTTACTTCACCTTTAATTCTGGTTGTAGGAGTCAAGTCTGTTTGACGGAAATCTATAACAAGATTACTTTCGCGACCCATTCCTCCAACAACAATGGCATGCGCAACACCATCATCTGGGATAATATCGTATCCAAAGCCATTTCCCTTAGACTCATGTCTGGCTTTATGATTTATAAGAGTAGATATATATTGTGTTGAGAGATAATACTTTGCTGGAACAGGATTTTCTTCACGAACATCTATCCACTTCTTTGTTACTTCTTTCTGTTCAGGATATTTAAAATCATCTTATTCCAAGATCTTTTCGAAAACCAACTATATATATACGTTCACGGTGTTGAGGAACACCGAAATACATAGCATTAACTATTTCAGGATCAGGAACGACATAACCAACTTCATCAAGAGTGTTAAGAATCGTTTTAAATGTTCGCCCTTTATCATGTATAACAAGTCCTTTCACATTCTCCAAGAAAAATGCTTTAGGTTGATAACGGCGTAGAATTTCTGCAACATCAAAAAACAAAGTTCCTCTAGTCTCCTCAAAGCCTAATTTTTTACCAGCAAGAGAGAAAGCCTGACATGGGAAGCCAGCACAAAGGATATCAAAATTAGCCGGAATCTTACTTTTTGTGCTTTCTTTTGTTATATCACCAAACGGCACTTCACCATAGTTGGCATAATAGGTTTTCTTAGCCTGTTCATCCCACTCTGAAGAAAACACACATTTGCCTCCCAAATTTTGCATTGCCATTCGGAATCCACCAATACCAGCGAATAAATCTATAAATGTAAATTTAGGATTCTCTGGTGCCTGAAACGGTGCTTGAAACAAATCTGGGAAAAGATAGGTTTGTAAAAGTACTGAAGATTCTCTTGCGCACTCCAAATCTTTTGTACAAATTTTCTTTTCACCTTTTATAAATTCATACCATAAGCCCAATATACTTTCTGCTTTGGATACATAAGGCAAGCTTATTTCAGAATCTTTCAATTGTAAATAATGGGTTATAAGAGCTGCCTGATCAATAAAAGAAATTATATTTCCATCATCATCTAAAGTTTCTTCTCCATATATTTGAACTTTACTTGCTTTCTTTTTACAGAAATCAAACAAGGAAAATGTTTTGTCTATACTCTTCATCGTTTGGAATTATATTTTATTAGGTACTCTTATTAACTCTTGAACTTCTACTTCTAATACTTGAGCTATCTTTATTAACATCTCTAAATTTGGTTGAAGATTATTAGTACACCATTTTGATATAGTTGCTTCATCTTTACCAAGCTTCTCAGCAAGTTGTCTATTTGTTATTTTTTTTTCTGCAAGAACAACTTTCAAGCGATTTAAATCTTTAGCCATAATCATATTAAACATTTATGCAAATATAGCGAAAAAACCCCAATTGCCCATAATAAATTGTATCAACATGAAAAAAACTTCAAGAATAAACAAACATTTGAAATATATTGCAAATGCTGTTTTCGTACTGCTACCATTTTTCTAACTCAGTCATTTAAACAAAATGATAACAGTCCGTCTCGATAATGCAGACTAAAGCTTCCACTGACGGAACGGCCTATATCCTTGAATACCCGTCTTAAAATACAGGCAAGCTGTTCCGACTGTTCGTATTTCATGCGATGCCCGGAACAACTTGCCTTATACTACAGAAACTTACTGGCTGACTTGCTTCGTATCCAGATACCAGGCAAGTTTCAGCCAACAGGTTCATCCTATCATGCAGATTAATCAGGCAGTTGCCAAAGACAGAACCTTTAAGGTTACGCTGCTCTTCACTTCAAAGGCTCTGACATTGGTAACTGATTTTCGATAACATGTCTGAAAACGAAAACAAGCAGGCCGTTCCGATGATGCAGGCTAAAGCTTGCAATGCCGGAACGTCCTATATCCCTGAATACTCGTCTTAAAATACAGGCAAGCTGTTCCGACTGTTCGTATTTCATGCGATGCCGGAACAACTTGCCTTATGCTCCGGAAACTAACTGGCTGACTTGCTTCGTATCCCGATACCAGGCAAGTTTCAGCCGACAGGTTCATACAATCATACTGATAAATCAGGACAGTTGCCAAAGACAGAGCCTTTAAGGTTGCGCTACTCTTAACTTCAAAGGCTCTGACATTGGCAACCGGTTACCGGTGGTTTGTCTGAAAACGGATACTATGCTCTTCAGAAATCTTTGAATACTGAATATCAGGAAATCATTGGAGCATCATAGCCAGAACCGTTTCTTATGTGCAAAGGTACTGCGGACTGGAGAAACGCCAAGTGACGCTTACGCTTTCAGTCGGAGGACTTGACGGCAGCCTTCCGCAAATTTTCTCATGCCTCAAAAATTTGGGTATTCCGTCTGCATTCTCTGACTTCCCACTTGTCTTTTTCTCCCTCTGGTCCGCAGTCACAAATGCACATAAAACGGTTTTTCCCGGCCTATGAAGCTCAAAGAGCTTTACTGGAGGGAAAAGAATTGGAACTTCAAAATCATGTGTTATGCGAACAAAAAGAATGAGTATCAAACAATCTTTTAATTTTTTACTGATATGTGCAGATTGATGACAACACAACTGGCGGAAGCTCTGGAGGGGTATCCGCTCTACTCCCAGGACGGCAAGGGAAAAGAGGCTGTTTGCCGTGCGGTTTTTGCCCTTGGTTCTGTAAGGTGGTTTATCCTTGAAGGAAACAGGGAGGATGACGATGTGATTCTATTCGGTATCGTAGTCGGACTCATGGAAGATGAATACGGGTATGTTTCCCTCAATGAGCTTTCGGATGTGGAGCTTGACTTGAGTGCTCAGGGGTTTGGCAAGCTTCAGGTAAGACAGCAGCAGAACTTTAAGCCGGTTCCGCTGAAACAGATTCAGGACAGCAGACTTCAGGACTTTCTTGCAAGATTTGAATAGGCTGTATGAAAACAGAAGTGGCCGGTCCTATCCGTCACGGACAAGACCGGCTGCTTATTATAGCAGGTAAATGAAAACAAAACTATAATTGTATGGTAAATGGAAAATTGTCGTAATATTTTTAATCTCTCTGCCCGACATGGGTGGAGCGTTTCTATGGAAAACAAGGATGGAATCCGGTATCTCAATTTCAGACGGAATACTTCGAGCGGTGTACCGTTCTGCTTTACCATTGAAGCCGGTGACGGTACAGCCGGCTGCATAGCAAAAGAAATATTCTCTTTCGTCAGTGCCGCTGTTCCTGAACAATGTGCAAGGGAATGGATGATTCAGTCGGGAGCAATGGAGCCGTCGGAGTTCCTTCAGGCCGTTTCCGACATGGAGGATGTCAGGCTAAGGGCAAGGCTGCTGGCTCTTGAACTTGCAGCCATGAATGTCAGATATAATGTCCTGGATACCATTCCATGGGACAGACTGAACTAACGGTGTTTCTTACGCTTGCGGCCACGTTTGGGCAGGCCAGTTTCCTTGTAGGCTATCAGGTCAGTTCCTCTGAACACCCTTTTTGCCTTATCAGGTATCTTCAGGAAAGCCAGCGGCTTTTCCAGGTAACGGATATAGGCATAGATGGTGCAGCGGTGAACACCCAGATAGCGTGCTGCCTCCTTTACTGAATATGTCTTTTCCGGAACAACTTTCATTATTTCTCATGCTGGTTAATCTTTTCGTTTATTGGATGCCGTAAAGGTAAACAGTTGATTATTAGCTGTCAATACGTCAAATATGGGATTATTCCGGAGATTGTGGGATTTGTATGGATTATGTGTTACCTGTCATATTCAATACGGCTGGGGTAAGGCGATTGATAACGAATCTTTTTTTATGAAAATCAGGAAGGCATATATTTGACGGTTGACAGCGTTGACAGCAAATCCAATGAAAATCCGACATAAAGTCTATCTGGGAAGTTTCTGTAATACAGTATATTATATTCTTTCTGATTTTTCTTATAAAGAATAGAGTATTATAATGTGTCAACGTTTGGCTATGGATTTTTAGCGGACTGAAAATTGTGGCTACGCCTGTCAACGTTTGTCAACGTATGATTTCTATGTGAAGTATCTGATACACTGACAGATACTCTCTGTCAACACTGTCACCATTGAAACGGGTGCATTTTATTATCTGAAAACATCTGATGCGAAAGGGATACATGGTTATCCCAATGTACCATTACAGCCACAGGTTTGTTCAGCATGCCTCTGCAGATATTTTTTTGCAAAGGTATCTCCGGCATTGCAAACGTCAAACACAGGGCTGAAAATCTTCCTCAAACGGGGTTGAGCGTATTTTCAGCTTCCCTTGTAGTTTGCCTTATTGAATGCCTGCGCTTCTGAGAACTGCAAAAATATCCTTCGGGCAAGCTGAAAAACTTGCAGACAGAAGGGAAAAAAATCAGAGCGTATGGTACAGATGGACGAAAGCATCAGAAAGCAGTTGGAAAAGCCACAGACATGGTTCTGCAAATATTTTCCCAAACGTATTCAGAATGTGGGCGAGAAGGAAATCGCCGACAGACAGTTGGTTTATGACTTCAAGGACGGAAGGTCTCATGAAGAGGTGGCACAGATGACGGCAGCAAGAATGATTGAGGAACACGGCAACAGATGCTCACAGTTGGTATTCATTCCGGTTCCGGCATCATCGGTAAGAAAGAATGAAATCCGGTATATGGACTTCTGCAAAAGGGTATGTGAACTCACAGGAGCAATAAACGGATATGACCATGTAAGGGTATGCGGAGAAAGACTTGCTATTCATGAAAACCGTAAGGCTGAAAAGGAAATCAGAAAGGTAAGCATCATCGAGTTTGATGAAGAGTGGTTCAGAGGAAAAGCAGTCATAGTCTTCGATGATGTAATAACACGCGGAATCAGTTTCGGTATGTATGCGAATCAGCTGGAGAGTTTCGGAGCGAATGTCATTGAAGGCATCTTCCTTGCAAGAACCCATTATAAAGTATAGAACTATGAACGGAATATTATCAGACAAATCAAAGTCACTGGCTTTCACGGGACACAGAACTATTCCCATAGAAAGGCAGAATGAAATAAGGGCACGGCTTGTTGAAGCCGTGTCGCTTGCATGCAGGTCAGGCATTACCTACTTCTTCTCAGGCATGGCCATGGGATTCGACCTGATGGCCGCTGAAACTGTATTATCACTGAAGGGAAAGTATCCGGATATACGGCTCATTGCCGTTGTTCCTTTCAGAAGACAGAGTTGCCGGTGGCATTCCATGGAAAAGGAACGTTATCAGAATATAATTTCCCCAGGCTAACCGGGTTATCGTATTGAGTGAACACTATTTTCACGGGTGTCTTCTAAGGCGCAATGACTTCATGCTGGAGCATTCATGTGGCGTGATAGCCTTTTATGACGGCAAGTCTTATGGTGGGACATTCTATACCTGCAGGGAGGCAATGAAGAAAGGCATGGACATAGTAAATCTGTACTGAAAACCAGTCCGGATTATACTGAAAATATTGTACAAAACAGATATGCAAATTTCTTGCATATCTCATTTATAATGCTTATATTTAGATAGTTAAACAAGTTATAAGAGGTGATTTTATGAATAATATCTACAACCGCTACATTTGGCTGCTGCATACAGTCTATCAGGAGAGAAAGGTCACTTTTGAAAGGCTTTGTGATATTTGGAAGCACCATTTCCTATACAATGGAAAGCCGCTGAGTCTGCGCACATTCCATCATCACCGGAAAATGATTGAGGAAAATTTTGATATAGTTATTGCGTGCAACAGAAAGAACTATACATATTATATCCAGAATCTGGATGAAATACTCGGTGACGGTTGCCGGAACTGGCTGTTCAACAGCCATATCATTGATGTGGCTTTGAAAAGCAGTCCGTGTCTGTTCCATCGTGTTGTACTGCCTGACATGTCTGGCGGTATTGAATACCTTCCTGATATATCGGAATGTATCAGCGATGGACATGAGCTGTACATATTCTACACCAATGACAAGGGCAATGAAGTGGAAGGCCGTTTCCGACCGGAAGGTTTGAAACTGTTTCATAACCGCTGGTATCTGCTCGGGTACAGGAACGGATCAGAGTTCTGTGCTGTGCCTCTTGATGCACTGACAAAAATCTATCTCAGCGGAAACAGGTTTCAGGCTGACTGCAGATTTTCGCTGGCTAATCGTCTTTCAGACTCTATTGGTGTTGTGGCTCCGACCGGACAGCAGCCGGAAGAGATTACTCTAAGGGCTTACGGTTCATTTGCAGATTATCTGAGAAAGCATCCTTTCCACCATTCTCAGGTGGAAAGGAATGATATGGGGACTTTTACGTCATTTGATTACACCCTTCTTGTGACTGACGAGCTGGTGAATGAAATCCTGGCTCTTGGTGATAAGGTGGAGATTGCTTATCCGGAAAAGTTGAGAATGAAGCTTTTTCAGAAAATTGGACGTATCAGAAACAGGTATATGGTAATATAGTTTCAACAAAAATATGATTGTAACCTTGTTACGGACAGTAAGTACAATCATTTTTAAAATCTTGAAGTAAATCTGCAACCTCCCTAAACATCTTACACGGCTTATTTATTAGACATTCTCCAATCTCAACATTGGCGTAAAGTCGTATTTTTGAATATAGCTTTTCCATATCAGTTAACCAGGCTACATTAAACGCTCTTATTAATAAAGATACTAATGCCGCATCATATGTATCAATATCTTCTTTTTCAAGACTAGGAAAAGTAGTATCAGCTTCCATTGCAATTTTAACATCAACTATTCCTGTAGGCATATTTCCAAAACCTATGAAAGAAGTTAAATTATAATTTTCACAGAACTCATAAGAATTACATGCTAATATAAAACATCTTTTTCCATAAAGTAGTTCTTGTATATTAGTTTCGTTTATCAGCACTGTAAATTCTCCATCTTGTGGCGAACCATATAATGTATCAGAAGCACCATGACCTAGAAAAATAATACTATCAGCCTCTTTAATTAAAGCATATGCTTCATCTGTATTTTCCGTTGTATCTTTGTGCCATCCTTCACATCCTTTTTCACATAAAAAGTCATATAAAGGAGAGAGAAAATCCGTAGATTCATCTTTGGGGTATATGCAAACTGTCTTATTCATTGATTTTTACTAAATATGCTATAGTTTGTTCTACTAATTCCTGAGTCCAGGAATCGACACGCTTGTCTGATTGCTTTTCAATCATGTCTGCAATTTCACCTAAAGTTTTACCTTTTAAAGGAGCATAACATGATTTAAATTCCATTTCTGAATGTTGACGTAACTGCTCTAAAAAATAATCATGTACGGTCGGTTCATCATCACGGTTTATCAGTCCTATTAATTTATCTTTATATTCATCACGTTTGACATAGTCAATTATTTGATATTCCATCAGCTTTCGAACAGCTTCAACTATTTCTTCTTCTGTTGCTTCTTGTAATTTAACTTTTCCCAGAACACGTTTGACGACAGCATTCCTATTACCTGAATACATAATAATCTTAAGATTTTTACGTAATTCAGTCAATATTTCTACTACATTAATACCATCAATATCATCTTCTGAAAGATTAAAATCTGTCAATGCCCAATTTATATGTTTAGAACTAATTAAATCTTTTATGCGTTCTTTCAACTTTCTGACATCAAGATGATCTGAGCCATCTTCTCTTAACTCAACATCTGTTGTACGAATACTTATTGCCTCAAATTCACATTTTCTTTTAAGCTGTTTCTTAAGTGCATCTATTATTTTTGACTGATCTACATCATCAATAATAAGAACAGTTACTTTCTTTTTCATATTATTGTAGTATTATACGGAATGTTGCCCCTTTAAGTTTATTAATATTATTACCTAAAAAACTGATAGTGCCATTCATATCTCTTTCTAAAGTATTTCGTATGGTACTTAAACCAATTCCATGACCACCTGGCCTATTTGTTACTCCTACTTCAAAAATAGTTTCTGGAGTGAAACGGTTAAGATCTACTCCATCACCGTCATCAGAAAAGTCAATTATAACACTTCTTCCATTTCTTTGAAATGAAACAAATACTTGAGTTGCGTTATTCTTTCTAGAATTACTTATTAGATTCTGGAATATAACTGAATACTCAAGAACCTTTACTTTCTTAACGTAAGATTCCAAGTCATGCTTTACGCAATCCACTTTAAGCGATCTTGAGAAAAAAGATAAAAACTCCTTGGTATATTCATATAAATCAACATCTGTAGATTCACGTAACAAAGAAGTATCAGCCTTTGTTATAAGACTGCTCAATACATGGATACGTTCAATATTGAATTCCATATCCCTGATAATATCAATTAGTTCTTTCCTATCAATAACCTCTTCCTGAAGAATCTCTTTTTGAGATGAAACGAGGGAATTTAATTCTGCAGATGAAATTAGAACTGTATGCATCAAATCCTCGACTTCTTGTGAAGTATCCCTAGCAGAAATTAAATAGGTGTTCTTTTGTATTTGTGCATCACGTTCTTTCTCGGCTTTTTCCCTTGCAGCTTTCTCAGCCTCTTCTTTTCGCTTTGCCATAATGGCTTTTAGACGTTCTTCTTCAGCTTTTTTTTCGGCTTCCTCTTTTTCTTTACGCATTTTTGCCATCTCTTTCTCAAAAAGTTCGATTTTTGAAGACAAGTCAGAGTCATTCATTTTTTCAGCAATTTTACGTAAATCATTCAATACATTTAACTGAATTATCTCAGAAGCTGAGGCGTCTGAAACCAAGTCAGCAAGTTTAGTATTATAGTACTTAACATGAATGGAGCCATCATTAACCATGCTTTTTACAAGCTGTAGGAAATCCACTTTACTGCCTATGTTGTCATACACATAATCTGTATTATCTAAATCTTTACCATGTTTTAATTGTTCTCTTGCTTCATAAGCAAATTTTTCATCTTGGAAATAACTGTTTCTAATAAAACCTTCCCCCCATAATACTCCTACAACATACCTTTCAAGCCTACGATGAATCAATGAAAAGAAGTCTAATAATTCTTGACTAGCTTTTGTTTTTATCAAGCCTCCATCACGGCTAGAAACCTCCTTAAAATCTTCTACACGATTAGTCTCAACATCTACACGGCCAAACAAATCTCTAGTTCCAAGAAAACGATTGTATCCTTGCTGTGCTCTTTGATTTAGTCCCCATGAATCATCATTATATTCTCCATATGGCCATATTCTGAACCCATTTCTAAACAGAAAAACATTACCATAATTAACAGGTTGTACACCCATTTTTAGACTAAAATTATATTTAGCAGCACGATTAAGATAATATAAGTTTATAGAAACATTCTCAAGTTTGCCAAACTTATTTATCTCCTCTATTTCATACATAACTTCTCCTCGATCAGAAAGTTTTGTATGAATTATACCATCTTTTAAAATACTCTCTATTTGAGTAGTTTTAATTTTAAGTACATCATTTATGGTATTTACTATAACTCCTGTGACCTTAGAGTTCTCTAATTCTGCAATGGTAGCCCGTTCTTTATCAGTGAGTATCGGATTGTTTTTATGAATATTATTTATTTGTTCCGTTATTCTGTTATCTGATTCTACAAAATTAGGAGCAAATATTTCTATTTTATATTCATCCGTCTCAGAAAAAGGATTAATCATTTTTTCAAGAGACTTACGAAGTTCTATAATTTCATCCCATCCCCAATTTGTATGCAATACTGAAAATTCAAGGATAGTTCCAGTTGTAGAGTCATTAGGAAACTTGTGAATTTCAGTAGAAGACTTATGTTTTATACCTACAGTATCAAACTCAACCTTTTGTTTACCTTCAAAAGATTTCCAGTCTACAAATAATGTTTCTTCAGTATCAGATTCACTACTTTTTGTAATAAGAGTCAGGTAACGTGCTAATCTGTCACAAGAAATTCGACCTATACCTTTTGCACCAGCATAGTTCCTTTTAAATTTACTGCGATATGAATCATCTTCGGTACCATCCCTTTTAGCAGAAAAACCCACAAAAAGCCATTTATTCTTGAGTTCATCTAAAGTCATTCCTTTACCATTATCTGCTATGATAATCTTGTCAGTATCAAATGTTATATCAACCTTAGTTGCATGAGCGTCATATGAATTTTTAACTAACTCTAAAATGGCTATATTATCGCTCGTGATAAGATCTCTCCCTAATATATTTTTAAGTTCTGCACTGACTTTAAATTTCAACTCTTCCATGGTTCTTAAGCATTTTTTTTAGCACTAACCCAGCTTGTAAAGCAAATAAAGGCGGTATGGCATTACCGACTTGACTATAACGAGGAACCTCATGTTTTCGCATTTTTCCACCTGTAGTATATTTACTTTTAAATTCGTACCAGTCCGGGAATGATTGTATTCTGGCACATTCACGTACTGTCAATATACGAGGTTCATAATAATGGAGATAGTCATCCGGCATATTTGTTATAGTTGGAGCAATATCATTTGGATCTAGAATAGTAATACCACGCTGATGAATTCCCCATATCTCACGTACTTTGCCATCTATACGTTTTCCTTTTATAGGATAATCAGATAGAAGTTTTTCAAACATCATTTTTTTCCCTTCTGAATGATGGGCAAAACTATGACTGTTTGGTATAGTTTGCAATTTATGCAAACCCTTACGCATTAATTCTTGATAAGGTGATTCAATTTTGCCATATATACCTGAATTAAAACCTTTACGGTCTGGAGTTTCAACGATTCCATTCTCTTGTAACAAATCGGAAATTGCTTCTGAAACTGTACAAACCTCAGAAAGATTATAATGTTTAAGAAACTTACTCTTTTGAGCATCAAGTAAATCTACAAACCTTCGTGCTGACCCTTCATCTCCATCTTTAACTCCTACTAGTATAAAACGTTTTCTACGTTGTGGAATCCCGTATTTAGAAAAATCTATAACTAAAGCAATAACATCATATCCCAATGTCCGAAGTTTATCAGTAACTATCTGAGAATATGGTACAGCATCTTGATTTTTCTTCTTATCAAAAGCATAAGTAAAACCTTTTACATTCTCAAAAAGTATCAGCTTTGGTTGAACCATACTAATGAAATCAATATATGAAAAAACAAGCTGATTCCTAACATCATCTTCTATACGCTTACCTGCCATTGAAAATCCTTGACAAGGTGGACCACCGGCAACTAAATCAACCTTACCTCTTAATTGAATGAGTTGTTCAGAATAATTTTCATTAACTTCTATGATGTCAAGGCAAGATTGTGGTAACCACTTTGGCCACGCAAAATGTTTTTTTCCCTTAATTAAATTATAATTAAGAGTCTCAAAAGCATTTGCGTTTTTTTCAATTGCGAAAAGACCATCCCATCCTGCTTGATACAAGCCAAGAGATAACCCCCCACAGCCAGCAAACAAATCTATAACTGTATATTTTTTATCTTGCTTCATCATCTATAAGGCAAAAATAAACCTTTGTTAGAAGTATATTATAATTGTTATTCTATAAAGTGTTTATATAAGGCAATACTTGTTATTCATACTTTCCAAAGTATACCTAATATGAAAATCTATTTTATAATACTCTTATTCTTAATCTATAGTGAATAGATAATTCCTTAAAGAAACAATCAATAATACCACTATATTTAAAAAGTACAAAATTACAAAAAAAATATATCATATACACTTTTTCTGTAGTTTTTTGACCTATCTGCATATAACTTTATACGCTAAGAATCCTATCCTACAAATCCTATTACTCAGCTACAACCTCAGTTTCAAGATCCAATCCGAAAGTTTCCTTCAATTGTAGATAATCAAAACACAAAGCCTTCGGCCGGTTAACTTTTACCTTCTTAACCTGCTCTCCATTCACAATGTCAATAGTATAATCTGGAAGTCCGCTGGGCAGAAGTATGGTGAATCTATCCTGCTTAAGGCCCAGGTATGAAGCATGGGATTTCAGGTAGGACATGATGGTGGACCAGTTCGAGCGGTTGGAGGTGGAACCTGCATTCCGGCTGTTGAACAGTGATGCTACGGCTGCTGTGTTCAGATAGAGAATAGGACGTGCTTCCTTAAATTCTATATCTTCTTTTACAGATAATGGACGGAAGGATTTCATATACCTTATGCGGTAATGCGCCTTCTCAATACATTTCCCTGAAGTCTGGAATCCCTGAAGCATACTCCAGAAGTCCGCTATTTCCGAACTTTCCTGAGCCAGCTCATTCTGGTTGCGTATTCCTTTAACTGCTGCTTCAAAAAGCTCCGCATAGCTGAAAGGTACGTCAATGACTGTCTCCAGTGTCCTGAAGGTGGCCAATGGAATGACCCAATTTCCGAATATACGGTCATGGATTGTTTCATTATCCAATTTCGCAGCCAGCTCACGCTTGGTGATGGAATATATTTCCAGAAAGTTCTTCTCAAACAATTCCCGGTGTCCCAATATCTCCAGGGTGAGGTGGGTAAGTCCCATGTTGCAGACTGATACAAGGTCTTCATAGGCTCTTTTCTCATTCTGGTTGAATGATGTCTTTGAAAAGGCAAGGAAGATGACACGGGTATAGAGTGCCATATCCTGTGTCGGCTTGTCCTGGCCGCAAAGGGCTACACCGGTAGTGACAATTGTCTGGGCTGCCATCCCGTCCGTATTCGTATTCTTCTTGGTCTGGCCGCCACCGCCCCAAAGTCCTTTCAGATAGGCTATCTTGCGGATGTCGAGGTCATTCTTATATTCGTCCAGCACGGCAAGAGTATTGACGGCCTGTGACACACGGTCGTTCATGGCCGGTACAGAGGTTACTCCAAGGTTGGGCGGATCTACTCCGTGCAGGAAAAAGGACTGGAGGGAAACAGCCAGGGTTGTCTTACCAGTTCCTTTCTCACCGAAAAGGTTCAGGATGGGAAAGTGGCGGGTACGTCTGAATATGATGTCACGGAAGAGAGTGGCAAGAAGGTAACAGAAGGCTACGCTTGCATTCTCACCGAACACTTCCATCAGTCTTTTTGCGTAATCATACAGTTTTATTCCGTTACGGTTCTCATGCACCATAAGTCTTTCAAACTGGAATATCTCTGGATTGTTAAGATAGATTTTTGAAGTGGCCGGTATATAGAAGGCCTTGCCGTTGATACAACGGACTATACCCAATTCGTCAACAGCATTGAATGTGCCTGCAAAAAATATTCCGTTTCCAAAAGCAAAGAACCCTTCAGCTGCATTCCAGCCGAGCTTTCTGATACGTTCTGCCGTATCGGTCTTTGAGTACAGGTATTCCTTTACACGGTTGAGTTTGTCTATCTTGGACAGCCATACATAGTTGCCCAGTGAGCCGACCTTCTGCTGAAAGTTGCTCAGTGAGCAGAGTTCTGACTCCTTCAGTTCTATTACCCGGCATACATTGTACATATTCCTCATACGGAAAATTCTGGTTCCGTTTATCTCATCCTCGATATGGAATAGCGGTTCCATAATGAAATTGGAGATTCTTGACGGTTCATCATCATCTTCACCGATGGAGTAGTAACAGTTTTCCCTGACGAACAGTCCGAACTGGCGAAGCAGTTCCGCTTCACGCTGCATCTCGTTCATGGCTGCAGGTTTGTCGTTCCTTCTCCTGGCTTCACCACGTGCCTGGGTAACGGCATCACGCCACAGCTTTACCTTGCCGTGCAGTCTGGAGAGTTGTTCTATACACTGGTCATACACAAGCTGGTCTTTTATATAGCGCAACAGGTCTGCTATTTCCGCAACACACTTTCTTTCCTCTACCATGGAACCGGCTACCAGAAAACGTTTCTGTGCCAACCAGATGATAAAATGCTTTTCCGGAAGTGAAGTATAATCTTCCCTGCTGCGGATATAGCTGTCGGCATCATTCTTGGCATATTGTACTTTTCCTTCTGCCTCGGATGGTATTTCTGCAAAAGGAAGTTCCCTGACTGTTACATGGAATCCTTTTCTTATGGCTGCAGCCCCATTGGTCATCACCGCCTCAAATCCAGGTCCGTATGGCTTGCCTTCCGCAATATCTGAATCTGGAATGAAACAGAGTGAGGATACATACTTCTTCAGCTGCTCGAACTGGCTGTCACTCCAGGCTGTTCCAAGTGACGCTACTGTATTGTCGTATCCAATCGACTGCATTCTCAGGACATCAGGAGCACCTTCTACAATGATATAATAGTCGGCATCACGCAGTCTGGCGGCACGGTCAATACCGAATACTGTTTCTCCCTTGGAGTAAATCATGCTTGTTGCCGAGTTGATATACTTGGGAGCTTTCCTGTTGTCTCCAATGTATCTGGCCGTATAGGCAATGATGCGTCCCCATCTGTTTCTCACGGGAATCATGATACGCTGGCGGAACATGGCGTATGTGTTGCCGTCCTCACCACGCTTGAACATACCGAGTTCATACAGCAGTTCTTCGTTCAGGACCTTGCTTCTGCAGAAATCCATAAAGGCCTGGCCATCTTTCGGCGCATAGCCTATTCCGGCAAAGGCACAGAACTCCTCATGCCACCGGCCGTATGCGTAGGCCCTGGCATTAAGGCTCTCTTCCTTGTCTGTTGCTCTTAAATTTTGCAGGAAGAAAGACTGTACTGTATCGAGAACTGTCAGAAGTGACTCCCGGTGCCTGGCTTCGGCCAGCTGTTCCTCACTGCGCTCTTCACTGATGTATTCTACCGGAATATTATGGTTCCTGGCAATAAATTCCACGGCGGCACTGAAGGAAAGGTTTTCCTTTTCCATTATAAACGTAATGGAATCACCGCCACGGTTACAACTGAAACAATGGAAGAGATTCTTGCTTGGGGTAACGGCAAAGGAACCGGTCTTTTCAGAATGAAAAGGACAAAGCCCCATCAGGGTTGAGCCTTTTCTGGACAGTCTGACATAAGGACTGAGTACGTCTTCTATGGCAAGTTCCCTTACTTTCCGTATGGTTATTTCGCTTATCATAACGTACTGAGCAGGTTCCAACAATCGATTATTGACTGGCCGGAGTATTTCGGACGGCTGATATTATTAGGATTGAGCGGTTGGATATACCCGTTTTCTCTGTATTTTTTGAGTGTCTTGTTGCTGATACCGAGTTCAGCACAGGTGCGCTTGACTGAATAGACACCGTTTGGATCGCACGCTGGTCTGATTTCTTTCATTATTATAAAATCATTATGAATGTGCGATACAAATATCTGTCCGGCTTTATTGTTAAGCTGGTGAACAAAGGTTACTGATGCACATTCCTGTACCTACTATAATTGCTTTCTTTATATTTCATAGAGTATCACGGCTAAACTAAACAAATAAGGTTTATCGATATTAGAATGTTAGCCATAATATGTTTATCATTTATCTTTTTTGACCGATTTTTCTGCCTGTTTCGGCTGACTCTCATCAAAATAATCCTGGGTGGTACGCTGGAGAAGCCTGAGGTCTGCCGTGCGGTATTCCACCTTACCCGGTCTTTTATAGGAAACCACCTTTCCCTGACGTTTCCATCGTTCCACATTCCTGCGGCCAAAAAGCTCGTAAGCCTTCCTCTGGCTGATAAATTCAGGATCATCCTTGTCGGCTTTCAATTGCCTGACAATTCTTGAGGAGAGATCATTCAGGAATGTTTCGTATGGTATAAGATGGTCCAGAAACTGTAATATCTTCATATAAACCTGATTTGGTTTCTATATTGTTCGTTTGACCGTGATGGTTTGGTTTTCCCTGTCAGTCCTGGTCTTGAACTGACGGTTGTAGATGGCACCAAGCTCTGAGGCCTGTGTACGGACGCTTTTCAAACGTGAAATGGGGAATGAAACGGATTCACCTACTTCAAGGGCAACAAGTGCCGGACGGATTTTTTCTAAGTTTTCAGACATAATTGTTGGATGTTTAATATTTAATGTTTAACTTTGTATTCACCAAATGAATAGGTTACACCGCAAAGTAACATAAAATGGTTTATATAACCAAATATTTGTTTGATGATTTATTGTTTAAGATGTATTTATTGAAGGAATCGCATGGATAATGACATAAAACACGTGCATGTAGGTCAGGCTATCGACAAAAGACGCAACGAGCTTGGATTGAGCAAATCTGAGCTTGGGCGCAAAATAGGTGTACCGCAGCAGCACATAAACCGCATACTGGAAAGGGAGACAATGGAAACGAGCAGGCTTATTAAAGTCAGCGAAGCATTGGACTTCAATTTCTTTTCCCTTTTCTGTCCGAAACAACATCATATATCGGCACACCTTGCAGCCGTTTCATTGGATGGAAATGCAAATAATCTGATAGGTGATGCAGAACTGGCCGTACAGTTATCCAGCGAAAAGAAAGAAACAGAGAACCTGAGGGAAACAATCAAACTTCTGAAGGAACAGATAGAGAGTCTGAACTCACAGATTTTACGCCTTGATTCAAACCTGAAGGATAAGGATATAATAATTGAACTATTAAAAGAAAGGAGAAAGGAATAAGACATTAATTATTTCATCTGTAGTACCCATGCAGATAATTCAATGATTAAAACCATTTTGCAGCTTACCTTTTTCAAGTAATCCATAAAAAGGAAGAGTCCTGAAACTTACAAACTACTTACAAAGCAAAGGGAAGCTACTGATATTCAGATATGAATTAAAGAGGCCCAAGCTGCGATAGAGGAATAAGACTACTTTTTATGTACTATTGCCAAGAATGATAATCACAGACTTACAAATCACTTGCTAAAGTTGCATAAGATTCTGATTATCAATTCTATCTGAAAGTGGCGCAGGCTGCTGTGGAAGATATGAAGTAAATTGAATATTTTCTGAATATAAAGGTGGGAGGTGCTTGGAATAAGTACCTCCTACTCTATTTTTATGGCATTTTATTTTTTCAATAAAAACATAGTTTATACATTTGCCTGCAAGACAAAATCTATATTCATATGAAAAACAAATGCCTCTTAGTATTACTGTTAGCTTTGGGATGTTGCCATGTACAAGCACAAAAAAGTCAAAAGGATCCTTTGTCCGAAGCACTCGTCCGGTTGAATCAAAAAGTGGATTCCGAATTGATTCCCGGAATAAAAAGGTTTCCCTTGATTGGAATTTCCACAGATATAAGTCCGAAACGGACAGCCGTAAACACGGCATATGTACAGTCAGTCATTCTCTCTGGAGGAATTCCTTACATGATACCTGTAACGGATAATGTAGAAATACTGCGTCAAATTGTATCCCGACTGGACGGAATTGTCTTTACAGGTGGAGAAGACATCCAACCAATGTATTATGGCGACCTTCTTTATGAAAAACTGGAAGAAGTAAGCCCCGCCCGGGATACCTTCGACTTGATGGTGCTGAAAATGGCCGCAGATCGGAATATTCCCATATTAGGAATTTGCAGGGGGCTACAATTAATGAATGTAGCTTTCGGTGGAACTTTATATCAAGATCTGCCCACGCAACATCCTTCAAGTGTCAACCATCGCCAAAAAGAATCCGGCACTACCCCCACCCATCCGATATCCATCATAAAGGAAAGCAAGTTGGCAGAAATTACAGGACAAGAAGTGCTGCAAGTCAATACATTCCATCATCAGGCTATCCGGGAATTGGCACCGGGATTCAAAATCACGGCTTGGGCACCCGACAGCATAGCGGAAGCTATAGAAGCTTATCCCATACGGCAAATGATAGGTGTGCAATTTCATCCGGAAATATTTACAGCTGCCGGAGATACCACCATGCATAAATTATTTAAATTCCTGGTGAACAAGGCTGATACATTCAACCTAGCTAAAAAAAATTCACAGCCGCATTCTATCCATTGACACTCATACAGATACTCCTCTTTGGTTTAAAAACGGTTACAGCGTAGGCTTGAGAAAAGACAACATGGTCAGCATCCCCAAAATGGAGGAAGGCAAATTGGACGCACAGTTCCTAGCCGCATTTATATGGCAGGGGAAACGAGATGACGTATCTTCACAAAAAGCCGTAGAAAGCACCACCCTATTGATTCAATCCATTTATGACGAAGTAGCAAAATACAAAGATTTTTGCGGCATCGCCCTTACGGAAGAGGATTTGGTACGTTTAAAGAATGAAGGCAAGAAAGCTTTCTTTATAGGGATCGAGAATGGTTACGCCATCGGCAAGGACCTAAAGAATATAAAAAAATACAAACAGATGGGAGTTAATTATATAACTCTCTGCCATTCTTATGATAACGATATTTGCCATTCGTCCACTCATACGGAAGATGCGACTCAAGGATTGACACAGTTTGGTCGTGAGGTAGTGAAGGAAATGAACCGGTTAGGTATTATGATAGACATATCACATGCCAGTGAAGGTACTTTCTGGGATGTGATAAAAATATAGTACACAACCTATCATCGCCTCTCATTCCTCGTCAAAGGCTTTATGCGACCATGACCGTAATCTGACAGACGAACAACTCCGTGCCTTAGCGAAAAATGGCGGAGTGGCACAGTTATGTCTCCTTGATGCCTATATCAATAAAAACCCAAAAAAAGCCGCATCCGTTTGTGATGCTGCCGAACATTTGGACCACATGATTAAAGTAGCCGGCATAGACCATGTAGGAATAGGTACAGACTTTGATGGCGGTGGTGGTCTGCAAGGATGTAAAGGAGATAATGACTTAATTAATCTGACCATAAAAAATGATTGAAAAAGGATATACAGAAGAAGACTTAAGGAAGATTTGGGGAGGTAATCTCTTGAGAGTAATGAAGCAAGTACAGGAAGCACCACTTCTATCTTCAAAAAAACGCAGATAATACCCAAACAAGGATAATTAAAAATATATAGAAATATCCTATTATCATTTTTCGGAAATTATCAGGGCTGTCTCACCAATGGACAGCCTCTTTTTTTGTAACTTACAGTTTAATAGTAAAAAGAAATAAGACAGACCTTATTCCCCTCTCCTCACCATAGGAATTTTCCTATTACAAATAGGGAAACTCTCCTTTACAAATAGGAATATTCCGTTTATTGTATCATTCCCTCCACTTATCTTTGTGACATAAGAAAAACAAATTTTAAAATTAACGGATATGAGAACAAAAATACTGAAATACTTCGGAATGGTAGTTGTACTGATAATAATGGTTAACCTAACCTCCTGTGAAGTATCCATAGAAAGTTGGTACGATGATGATGATTACAGCGAAATATATTACAGAACCACTCGGGAACTATGCAGCCGGACCTGGCAGGAAACTTGGGAACAAGACGGTGAATACTACACACAACGACTAGACTTTTACGAAAATAGAACAGGCACAGACATCATACAAATAGAACATCGAAAAACGGCTATGTAACCGAAGACAGATACAATTTTGAATGGAGATGGGATAACAGCGCACAGACATGTATCCGTATGGTTTACGGTCCCAGTGACATTTCATATTTTGAAAATATATGGTTGGCCGGAAACTTCTTAAAAGGCACATTGGATGGTGTCAATGTAAATTTCACAGGAATCAGGTAAAAAGAAAAAAGCGGGATGATACCCAACACATATCATCCCGCTCTCCTTTTTCCAAATACACTACTCAACTTTAATACTCTTTACCGGATTCTCATTAGCAATACGCCAAGCTCTAACAACGACACACACCACTATCAGAGCGATAATCACCAATGCTGTTCCGACAAAATACAACGCATTCATATCTATCGTTTCGGCAAATTGATCCAACCAAGCCTTTCCTGTAAAGTACGATACTACAATTCCCATCAAGACCGATGGGACAGCAACATATAATATATCACGGGACAGTAACCGAAGAATAGTCGAAGCTTCAGCACCATTCACCTTACGGATAGCTATTTCCTTACTGCGACGTTGTGTTTCATCATTCACGTAACCTATCAACCCCATAACAACAATAAGCAAAATAAAAGTAGAAGTAATCCATACAGAATTACGAAAACGATATACATTGCGATAGATTTCCTTCAGCATGGTATCTATCGGAATAAATTCCAATGCCTTAGTGGAATGCACCTGCTCCATGTATTCGTTCAGCTTTTTCAAACTCTCATCGTATGGCTGTTTTAAACGTACATCAAAAGTGTGACTGGTATTATGACTATAAACCAAAGCCACGGGAAACTGCTTATAAAGAAAAGACGTATTGCGCACATTACGGAATACACCAACAATGGTTCCGGCTTTATCAAAATCATTCAACCGTTTGCCTACTGCCCCATCTGTCCATTTCATCAGCCGCACTACTTCTTCGTTGACCAATACATCTCCCTCATTCTGCATATCTTTCCCTTCAATAATAGTAATCCCCATGGTTTCAGCATAATTCTTATCACAAGGATTATACATCAAGGTTTCTATTCGCTTGCCACTATTATCAATCAGCCCACGAGTCCAATATTCTCCCAGAACACCATGCATAGAACGGGTGGCATTTTCCACCATGGGTTGACGACGAAGATCGTTAACCATATTCTCTGCTTCTTCGGGTGACATCCATGTTTCCGCCTCCACCAATCCTGGTACGGATACCCATATCACTATTAATCAGATGATGATACTGCATCAAAGATACTAACAAAATCCCCATCACAAAAATACCCCCATAAATTGTACAAATAAAAGAGAACGCTTCCACCCCTTTTTTCCCATCTGTGTAACGACGAAAAACTTGAGTGACAGGAATGCGTGAAAACAATCTTCCCGGCAGCACTCTCTCCGGCTACTATGAACAGTACAAAAACAATGAGCATCGGAACCCATAAAGTTTCCAATGTAAAGAGTGAGGACAACTGCACCGAAAGTAAATCTTCTATCAGATCTTTGGTATTGAAAATAATAAAGAGGGCCACTATAACGGACATCAATACCACAATCCCCGTCTCAAAAAAGGAACATACTGAAAATATTGATTGCACTGGCACCACTACACTTATGCACACCTATACTTTTTGCCCTGCGGCTCATGGTAGCAATAGCTACTAATACATAGTTCATGATTGCCACAAAAAATATGGCAAAGCCCAAAAACCATAAATGTAAAGGCGAGTGCGGGTATTTGAGTCATCCAGATGAATTTCGGGCAATGGCTGTGCATCATAAAAATTTCTCCATTCATCATCAGCAGAATCAGGATAATATTTTTTGCATAGCCTTGTATATCTGACGATTGATTGCTTCCCTGTCCACCCCATCGCGCAAACGGAGAATAGTATAATAAATGTCATTACGCCCCCATGTTCCACCCCCCTATAACCACCTCCGGCATAAATGGGAGCTACAAAATCAAAATGATAGGCCGTATTTTCCGGAGTATCCTGATAAACACCACGGACTGTCAGTTCATGCTGTTTATCCAAAGATAATTTTTGTCCCACAGGGTCCTGTCCACCAAAGACATCACGAACAAAAAGTTTCAGAAACGAATATGCTCCCTGCCCTTTGCAATTCCTCAGGATTCCCTTTCAATACTTTGATGCCGAAAGTACGGAAATAGCAAGTATCTACATAAGCGTAGTTTACGTCTTTCAGCTTATGACCATCCTTGAATACATTTAATGTCTCAAAATTGAAAATGACTGTAGCATTTTCAATCCATTGTGACAAATCACTGCGGAATGCTTCTGCCATCGGAGCAAACAAGCTATCATCATATCCTTCTCCTTTCTCTCCAGTCTTTACATTCTCTCCTCCTCCACGTACCAACACCAATCGGTCGGCATCAGGGTAACATTTTTCATAATTGAGTTCAAATGCTATTTGTGAAAAAAGCAGAACACCAATAGTCAAGCCTAATGAAAGCGATATGACTTTTGTCACATTGCTTCCACGGCCGTGTAATGTCGATTGTATTGCATAATAGATTTGTTTCATTACAACCACCCTTTCATTATTATTCTTTAATGTTCGCCACTACACTACCGTCAAACAAATGAATGACACGATGAGCAAATCCGGCATCATGCTGAGAGTGAGTTACCATGACAATACTAGTCCCCTCCTTGTTAAGTTCGGTCAATAGATTCATTACTTCAGCACCGTTCTTTGAGTCCAAATTACCGGTAGGCTCATCGGCGAGGATCAATTTAGGGTTAGTAACCACAGCACGGGCAATAGCCACACGCTGTTGTTGACCGCCGGAAAGCTGTTGCGGGAAATGCTTGGCACGATGACTCAAGTTCATTCGCTTTAAAATTTCCAGAACACGCTCCTTACGTTCACTAGCCTTGATTCCAAGATAAGTCAACGGTAATTCCACATTTTCAAAAACATTCAGTTCGTCTATCAGATTAAAGCTTTGAAATACAAAACCTATTACACCTTTACGCAGGCGGGTGCGTTCTTTTTCTTTCAGATTGGCTACTTCATTGCCCAGCAACTTGTAACTGCCTTCAGTAGGATTGTCCAGCAGACCAAGGATATTCAATAAGGTGGATTTTCCACAACCTGATGGTCCCATAATAGCTACAAACTCTCCTTCTTTCACCTCTATGTTTACATGATTCAACGCAATTGTTTCTACTTCTGAAGTACGAAATACCTTACTTAAATTTTCAATCTGTATCATAATAATAAATTTTAATTGTTTGTTCTATTGATCTTTATCCTGATTTAATACTCTTTTTACTGGATTCTCATTGGCAATGCGCCATGTTTTGGAAATGACACAACTGACAATCAATATCAAGACCACGATAGCTACACATACATAATAAGGAACAAGCGAACCTACAGTCACAGCAAACTGTTCCATCCATAAACCACCTACATACCATGCCCCTAGTGTACCTGCGACTACAGCCGGGAAAGAAATCCAAAGAACATCTTGCACCAACATTTCCAATATCGCAAATGACTCAGCTCCATTCACTTTACGAATAGCAATTTCTTTCGAACGTCGCTGTAATTCATCATTAATATAGCCTATCAGTCCCATCAAAGTAATAAACAAGATGGCAATTGCCGCCAATAAAGTCGCATTACGAAATACACGAACGGAATTATAACTATCCGCCATTTTTTGTTCCAAGCTTTCAAAGCCGACTGTTTGATTAGGAAAAGCTTCGGCATCATCACGCTTCAGTTTCTGAAGATTCTCACCAAAGGGTTCCTTCAGACGGAGATAAACAAGATCAGCCAAATCTTTGGGATGATGATGCAAGACAAACGGTTTCAGCTCTGAGTAGAATCCGCCAATATTAAAATCTTTAATCACACCTACTATTTTGACACGGCCTTCTTCTGTCTGTATACTCTTACCTAAAACATCTTTTCCCCAATGCATTCTCCGTACAAATTCCTCATTCACTGCCACCTCACCGGATTCACGAGGCACACGCCCTTGCTGTATGACCATTCCCATAAAAGCTACATAATTCTCCTGAGTAAAATCATAACGGCTGGAAAAAAGACTCGTTCCTTTCTCATCCGGTATCATCTGCCCGCTATATCCATTAGACGGATAGCTAGTTGCCGAAGTCAATGCTTCCACGTATGGAAGCCCCTCATAAAAGTGACGGGCAGCAAGCCGGGCTTTAGCATCCGGTGCATTATTAACGCCAATCACTACCCGCTCAGGATTATAACCCGGATCTTTATTAATAACATAATGATACTGGAGCATCACTACACACATCAATCCACATATAAAAAAGCCACTCCTGCAAATTGGATAAACAATAACGGACGTTTCCATCCTTTTCTTTACCCTCTGTATAACGCCGGAAAACCTGTGTGACCGGTATCTTTGAAAAAATTCGTCCCGGCAGCACACCACCAATGAGGAATAAGACAGCAGTCACTCCAAAAGGCACCCAAATACGTTCCACCGCAAAAAGAGACTCCAGTTTAGCAGCTGTAGTATCTTCCACAAATTCCCGGAAATTAAACATTAAAAAAACCATCAAAAACAATGAAAGCAAAATAATAATACCGGTTTCCCACATAAACATACCAAAAACAGTACCCGTTCCCGCTCCGCTGCATTTATGAACACCAATACTTTTGGCACGCCGGCTCAATGAAGAAATAGAAATCAACACATAATTCAATGTCGTGATAAACAAAATAGATATACCTAAAATAAGCATAATATTACGCATTCTTTTCACTTCATCATATCCACGGTACGTATCCCGAACAGGTTTTGCCATGACAGTGATTCCCAACTTATCACTTCTGGGAATATGTTGCTGTACTACCATATCAATACGCTTGTTCAATTCATCCAAATCAATATCCTGCTTCAACCGGATATATTCTTTCCAGCTGTCCCCACCGTCCCATGAATAATTTCCTATCCGGCGGCTCCAGATAGAAGGCAAGGAAATGACAGCCTTCGGTCGCATAGTACAATTCTCAGGTAAAGCAGCATACGTTCCTTTGACTGTCAACTCAATTTCCTTATTGAAACTAATTATTTTACCAATCGGGTTCTCACCGCCAAACATTTTATCCGCCAAATCTTTACTCAGGAAAATTACATCTTTTTGCTGCAATTCACGTACCGGATCACCACTCAAGACCTCAATACCCATTGTCTGAAAAAACAATGAATCAGCAGCAACTTTAAAATCATCAAAGCGGACACTCCCGTTATAAATAGGTGCCGAAACCGGCCACGAGCCTGTACTTGCCGCCGATTCCACAATTTCCGGCATTGCATCCAGTATGCCTCCGGCAGCTGCACCGATAATGAACTCACTCGGAGGAAAAGGCTCTCCATTTACTGTCCATATATTCCACAACTGGTATAATTTATCATGATCCTTAAAACAAGTATCAAAACTCTGCTCATACACAACTCTTGAGAAAAGCAGAATACTCATAGTCAGGCCCAAGCCTAACGAAACGACTTTTATAATATTAGCTCCACATCCATGTATCAAAGCCTGAATGACATAATAAATCTGTTTCATATTTCGTGTTTTTAATTATTATTATTTTAAAAGAGAGAAGTCCCGTTTCACAACGTTACTTCCCATAAAGTGTATAAGAAACTAAAGTTTCTATAATTCGTTCTCTATAATATAAATGCCAAAACCGTGCCACGCAAACAAATGACTGATTAACAACACATTGCAAAATAACAAAAAGAAACAGTCTGTCTAATTATTAGACAATAATGTATGATAATTAGACAGACTATGAAAACAAACAAATAGTTCTACGCTTCAAACTTATTGAATTTGCCTTATTTTTTACTATCTTTGCATTATCACCTATATAAAACAAATTATTATGAAACACATTCTTTTGGCAGCCTGTGCGGTTGCCATATTAAGCGGTTGCGGTTCGCAAGGGAAACAGGCAGCCCCTACCGAAAATCCATTCCTTTCAGAGTACACAACTCCCTTCCAGGTTCCTCCTTTCGACCAAATCAAGATGGAACATTACAAACCCGCCTTTTTGCAGGGCATGGAAGAACAACAGAAAGAGATTGACGCTATAGTAAACAACCCCGAACCCGCCACTTTCCAGAATACCATTGCAGCACTGGATCAAAGCGGAGCGTTACTTCGTAAAGTCAGCACCGTATTCTACGGACTGAAAAGCGCCAATACCAATGATGAAATGGACGCACTGAGCCGTGAACTCTCTCCACTACAATCAAAACACAGCGATGACATCGCCTTAAATGAAAAACTTTTTGCACGTATTAAAGCTGTCTATGAAAATCCCGGCAATTTGGACAAAAGAGCAAAAAGAAGTTGTTGGAAGAAACCTATAAAGATTTTGTACGTGGAGGTGCCAACCTGGATGCCGACAGTCAAAAAAAACTGCGTGAATTAAATAGTGAGATTTCCATGTTACAGCTCACCTTCGGCCAAAATATGCAGAAGGAAACCAATGCTTTCCAATTGATCGTGGACAAAGAAGAAGACTTAGCCGGATTACCCCAAAACCTGATTGCCAGTGCTGCCGAAACAGCTAAAGAAGCAGGCATGGAAGGCAAATGGATTTTCACCCCTGCATAATCCCAGCGTCATGCCTTTTCTGCAATATGCCGATAACCGAGACCTGCGCGAAAAAGATATTCAAAGGATACATTAACAGAGGAAATAACGGAAATGAATACGACAACAAGGAAGTGGTGCGCAAACTGCTCAAGGCCCGTCTGGAAAAAGCCAAGCTGATGGGATATGAAAAACTATGCTTCCTTTGCACTGGAAGAACGTATGGCGAAAACATCCGGATGCCGTATATAAATTATTAGACCAGATTTGGACACCTACTCTGTCCAAAGCCAAAGAAGAACTGGCAGATATCAATGCCGAAATAAAGAAAGACGGAAAAACCTTCACAGCTGAAGGTTGGGACTGGCGTTATTATGCAGACCGAGCCAAGAAAGCCAAATTCGACTTGGATGAAAATCAGGTACGTCCTTATCTGAAACTGGAAAACGTACGTGACGGTGTGTTCTATGTTGCCAACAAACTGTACGGTATCACTTTCACCCAGCTGGACAATCTTCCCCTCCCTCATCCCGATGCACAGGCATTCGAATGTAAGGACAAAGACGGTTCTCATCTAGGTGTACTCTATATGGACTTCTTTCCGCGTGCCAGCAAGAAAGGTGGCGCATGGTGCGGAAGCTATCGTTCACAGACCTACAAGGACGGCAAGAAAGTGGCTCCTGTAGTAACCGTGGTATGCAACTTTTTACCAAACCGGCAGCCGGACAACCCGCTTTGCTCAAGTGCAGACGAAGCGAATACCTTGTTCCACGAATTCGGACACGCTTTACATAATCTTTTCAAAGATGTACATTATTATGGTGTGGCTAGTGTTCCGCGTGATTTTGTAGAACTGCCGTCACAGATAGATGAGCATTGGGCTTTTGAACCGGAGGTATTGAATGTATATGCCAAACATTATCAGACAGATGAAGTTATTCCTGCCGGACTGGTTGAAAAAAAATGGACAAGAGTGGCAAATACGGACAAGGCTTCGCTACGGCTGAATATTTAGCTGCTTCCCTGCTGGATATGGATTATCATGTATTAAAAGAAATTCCCGATGATATGGACGTTATGCAGTTCGAAGCAGAAACATTAGGTAAGCGCGGATTGCTGAAACAAATTCCGTCACGCTATCGCACCACTTATTTCAACCACACCATGGGTGGTGGATATACTGCCGGTTACTATAGTTATATTTGGGCAGAAGTGCTGGATTGTGACGCATACGAGGCATACAAGGAAACAGGCGATATCTTTAATCAAGAAGTAGCAGGAAAGTTCCGCAAATATATCCTCACTCCCGGCTGCATTGACGATGCAATGGACATGTATGTCAATTTCCGTGGCAAAGAACCTGGTATTGATCCCTTGTTAAAGAACAGAGGACTAAAATAACCCTCTAACCCTAAATAGAATTCCTCCCCCTGCAAAAGACAAATGATTGTGACTCTTGCAGTGGGAGGATTCTCATTTTGTAGTATGATTGCGGATAGTTCTTTTTATTTTTGTTCCAAAGCAAGAAATAATCCTCAGAGAAAGCGTACCTTTGTGCCTGTCAAATCAAAAAAATTAAATTATGAATCAACCTATTGCTATAAACACCACAAGAAAACATGTGGTATGGCTGGATGTCGTTCGTTTGGTAGCCATGTTCACCATAGTTTGCTGCCATAGTGCAGACCTGTTCAACTTTTACCCCGGCGAACCGCCAGCCAACATTGATGAAATCAAATTCTGGGAGCCGCCTACGGAGCCTTTCTCCGTCCGTGTGTGCCTCTGTTTGTAATGATTACAGGCGCATTGCTGCCCCCGTACGTGGCGAAATATCCGCTTTCTACAAAAAAGAATCAGCCGTGTATTCTGGCCGTTCCTTATCTGGAGTGTCATTTATAATTTATTTCCCTGGTTTACAGGATTGTTGGGACTTAATCCTGAAATAATCCTTTGACTTTTTCCCTTTATAGCGGTGAAGAAGCCGCCCGTCAGTCACTCAACGTATCATTGGGTTATATAGCAGAAATGCCTCTCAATTTCTCTTTTTATTAGACGTACATATGTGGTATATCTATCTGCTTATCGGATTATATCTATACCTTCCTATTTTCCCGCATGGGTAGAAAAGGCCCTGGAGAAAGCCAAACTATGGTTTCTGTCGCATGGGGAATAACTGGTTTGTTACCTTATTATTATCAGTTCGTATCCCCATACATTTGGGGAGGCTGTGTGGAACGT
>VOFK01002432.1_pt1 | contig 42583 bp, 57 predicted proteins | sample 5384121 | NCBI WGS metagenome assembly VOFK01 (sample SAMN12384730, study PRJNA508395) | human gut metagenome | isolation source: healthy gut J | host: Homo sapiens | reverse complement strand
ATCAATGCACCGTTTCTTGGTTACGTATTGCTCTCTAGATATAACAAGCGGTTCGCTTTATGGTAATATAAGACTTCCATAGCAAAGTGACCAGGTTTTAAATTTTCCAAGCATGATGTCGAGAATCTTTTGTCCAAAACAATTTTATTTAAATTAGTCATGAGTCAAATAGCATTGGCCAATATTGTAAATGTAATTAACATCTAAATATAAAACGGCTTAAGCAGCAATGACTTTGGTTTCAAATGGTTTGAGACAATTTCCCGTTTTCAAAAGTACAAATAAGTTTAACACTAAACTGTTTATTATAATCCCAGTTATTTGTGTCATTTATTGAGTGTATGATGTTTTATGTTTCCGTAAGCAAAAGTAGATTAAACGTCTCCAAAATATATCATACAGTTCAGACATTTTAGACTGACTAATTATATGAAGTTCAGAAATTAAATATTAGAGAGGAGAATTATGAATATAGCCAAATGGCGGATATAAATTAGAGATTTTTTAAAGTAAAGAAGTTTCTATGTGTAATGATGCTTTTTTGTTCTTGCTGTTGGGGTAGCTTATTCGGAAAATGTCGGACAACTTAGAAACGAAAACAATAAAAACAATATGCCTGCATATCTTACTATTGGTACTAATCTACTATATTGGGCGCTTTGCACCAAATGTAACTGCCAGTATTATTTCCCGGACAGTCATTGGTCTATATCGGGTACCTTTACTATGCCTTGGTGGAAAAGGAAATCAAACACCAGTATTACATCAGATCAGGCAATACCATGGAAGGCCGATATTGGCTTGAACAGCAAGGCTGCCGGAAGGAAACATTTTCTGGGAGCCAATATCCATGGTGGTATCTATGATCTTGAAAAATAAGAAAACGGGATATTATGGTGAGTTCATAGGAACGAGTCTCACCTACGGATACAGTCTTAGCTTGAATGGGAAGATGTCATTGGAATTCACTATTGGTGGAGGATATATATTCACAATTATGATAAATATTTGCCTGTAGATAACTACGTATACCAATCGAGGCATAAGACGCATTATTGGGGGAGTGACAAAAAGCGGGTATCACTCTGATATGGAATATTCTGTATCAGAAAAGGTGAACTAATCTTTTTATAATGAATAAGACTAGACGATATGAATATTGGTTTTATATGCTTGTTTTGACTGTTTTTATAAGTTGTAGAAAGGATTTATATTACGAGCATTTCAAGGAGGTAGACTTGCATCTGGAGATCACTTATTCCTTGGATTGGCACTTGCCATGTGATGAAAACTGGAATGAGAAATGGCCTGCCGAGTGGACGGTAGATTGGGATAGGATGCTGCCTCGGTACCGGAAGGTGTCAGGCTCCATGTTTTCGACTACGGCGATAAGACTCCCATTTCAAGTCACAATTTCGAGCATCATGGCGGTCGTGGCAATCAATAGCGGACGTTATGATATGCTATTGTACAATAATGATACGGAAGGGATCATCTTTGAGAATATGCATGCGGTAAACGAAGCGGTTGCAACTACCCGTACCCGAACGCGTTCGACATCCTATTCGAACAAGTATCCCGATGAGTTGACCGCTAATGTCCCGATATGCTGTTTGCCGCATTTCTGTCCGAACAGGAATTAGTGAAAAATGAAGATGAAGAGACAACTTATGCGAGGATGAAGGTCGAACTGGCTCCTAGAACGTGGACCTACCTGATCAGATATGAATTCATTTCAGGCCGGGAGTATGTTTCCTGAAGCCCGTGCCTACTTATCGGGGATGGCAGGGAAAGTTTCTTTTGAAAGATGGACATACCGACAACGACAAAGTAGTCACCCTGTTGCTCGATTGCTATACCTGTGATTACGGTGTCGAAACCATTGCTCGTTCTTTTTCGGGCGATCGGAGACGGCCGCCACGCATAAACTTGTGCTGGAATTGAAACTGATGAGTGGTAAAAGTTAAAATGGTGGAGTTTGATGTCACTGATCAAGTTAGCAGACAACCCCAGGGAGGAGTCATTGTTGTCAATGGCATTGTAGTCACTCCTGAAGAAGGAGAAAGACCCGACGGCTCCGGATTCGACGGGGATGTGAACGATTGGGAAGAAAATGTAGATGTGGATATTCCCATCTCATAAATATAAATAAGTAATTAATTTAATTATTGAATCCATTTGAAAAAAGAAAGAATGATGAGAAAAACCAATTTGTTTGCTGTTTTAACAGCAGTTGTTGCATTGACGTTTACCGCATGCACCAATATCGAAGATGGGCAATGCCAGAGCAGAAAGTGCTGGACTTTTTTCTGTTTTTGCCAACAAGAACACACGTGCAGCTGAAACGGGCAGCACGCTCAAGACTGATGGGAAAGCATTCGGAGTCTGGGGGTATTCTACTTTTGAAACCGTGGATACTGATGTATTCCTGAATCAGGAAGTGAAGTATAATGGAACTACAAGTGCATGGGAGTATTCGCCTTTGAAATACTGGGATACGCGTTCGTCCTATGAGTTCTATGCTTATTATCCTTATAAAGCCAGTGGAGTGACTATCGATGATAATAAAAACATCACCGTTACAGATTTCACCGTAGAACCTTTAGTTGCCAATCACGTAGACTTGATGCTTGCAGACAAAGTGACACGATTGGCCAATGCTCCTGTCAATCAGGTTACTTTTAACTTTAATCATTTACTGTCGAATATCAATCTTTCCTTTAAGAAAGATGTTGGCATTACTGAAACTAAGGTTACATTGAAGACAGTGAAGATTTACGGGATGAGTAAAAAGGTACTTTTGTTCAGTCGCAGGTACCTGAATGGGCTATATCCGATACTGATTTTGTAGGAGCAAGCGATTCAAATCTGGAGAACCTTGGCAAAGTGACAATGTACTTGATGTTGCTCCAACAGTAACGTTTAACGATATGCTGTTCATTCCGCAGAATACGAACAGTGTGAAAGTGGATGTCACTTACAATCTTGGTGAATCAGGAGCTGAACAGCCGTTCACAAGGACGCTCGACCTTAGTTATGACGCTTCGGACAGAACATACAATCCGGCTGCGTGGGGACAGAACCAGAAAATAACGTATAATTTCATTATCAGTGCCAATGCGATAGAATTCGGTGATCCTACAGTAGAAGATTGGACAACAACAATCCCGGATGTAGAAGTTCCTTCTATCAATTAATGATGAGAGAATATTAATCCCTGTCATTCTGTGCTTTCCGGGCGGTTCCTTCTCTGGCATGAATACACGGAAATGAGAATCTTCGGCCACGCCCAGAATGACAGATACTCCGTTATATATTGATTAAGATGTATTATTTGAACAATAGAAAAGAAGAATGGATAGTATAATGAAAAAAACAGCTTTCATTATAGGTTTAATATCATTATTGACCGCCTGCAATAGTGGAAGTGATGACCGCTTTATGGAGCTTCCCGACACTCCTGCCGGAAAAAGCTTCCATATCTTTTTGACGGTGCCCGGACACGTGCATCCCTAAATACTATATCGAGTACCTTTGCTCTTTACGGAATCGCAACGGATGCCGGCAATACTTCGGTCGTTTTCAATAATCAGAAGATAGAGTATAATAACGAGAGTACCCTCTGGGTTTATTCCCCCATTGAAATATTGGAATACACAAGCCGATCACAAGTTCGGAGCTTATGCTCCTTATAATTCCTCCCGAATTTCTCATTCAATCCGGAAGGATTTCCGATGATAACAGGTTTCATGGTAAGTCAGAATGTTGACAATCAGGAATCTCTCTTACTTTCGCATCCGGTTGACCGGGAGGTAAGAGCAGGTGGCTTGGATATGTCCCCGGTGGTATTTACATTCGACCCGGCGCTGACAAGAATTAATTTTAGAATAAAGAAAGAATCTTCCCTGACTGATGCGCTTCACTTAAACGTATTGCGTATGTATAACCTGAAATCATCCGGTAATTGTACCCATAACGGCAACCGGATCATTTGGGACACATCATCCGCCCCGACAAATACCTTTGGATACAGTACAGGATTTACAAACCCTCAGGAAGTTTCATACGAAGGAATTATTGCCTGGGAAGATGGTGCTTTAATGGTACCTCAACAGATTTCCGGCATCACAGTATATTTGAGCTATACACGTCGGCACAATGACCTGACCTATTCGTATGATAAGGATAATATAACTCCCCTGCCGGGAGCAGACTGGCAACCCGGTCAACAAATAACCTATGTATTGACACTTAAACCCGAAAAATTATATTGAAATAGGTGAACCTATCGTGGAACCGTGGATTGACAGTCCATCAGGAGGTGGCACCATCATTGTAAATTAAACTATGGAGTATGAAAGAATCTATTATTTTAAAATATATATGGTTATTATCCGGTAACTTCATGATTGCCATATTGTTGGCGGCGTGTAACGGCAGTAATATAATCCCTGATAATCCGGATGAAGAAATAGAGATTATTCCCGAACGTTCCATCACTTTCAGTTTGGGGACGGCTACGCGTGCTCTGCCTGTCACTCAATTGCGTGGCGAGAGCTTTGGTGTGAAGGCTTATATACTGGATAACCTATGGGCTGCAGCAGGATATAATGCAAAGCCAGACACTGATTGGAATAATGTGAGGATTGACTGTAGTGATTCGGGGAGTCTGTACGTATGCCCCTATCCAGTCATGGCTGGATAACAAATACTACACATTTTTCGGTTATTATCCGTATAATACCCCCGGTGTAACTGTTTCCGATGCAAACCACGAATCGACACCTTACATAGAGTATCGTCTGTCGGTTAATGACCCGACGCAACATCAGGATGTCATGGTTGCGTCAACATTCGACTGTACGGCATTGAATACCGGTCAGGTCAGGATGCAATTTTCGCATATACTTTTCTGCATCAATATCGCAGTGAATAATTATCGTGATGAGGCCATCCGGTTGGATAATGTGATATGTCGGTTTACATCCCCTTTATACAGCACATATAGGATGAAGATGGATAAAAGCGAACTGGATACCGGCGGAACCATCACCAATGCGTCTTACCTGATGGCAAGCAGCGTGAATGTATCCAATACATCGGCAACAGGGGCGATAAATATCACGGATGCCGATCGGTTCTTAATGCTGATTCCGCAGCGAGGTTTGCAGGGGACTATTTCTTTCGATGTCACTCAGGGCGGACAAACGACTATGAAAGTGGTTGAATTCAACGACCCGGACACGGAGTATCGCGCAGGATATAGGTATACATTCACGCTCTATTTCGTAGGAGATGCCATTCATCTCAGAATCATTCGAAATAATGAGTGGAATGATAATAATAGTGAAATAGAATTTGATTAAGGAAGGTTTGATTTAATGATAAGAATAATTAGCTATACACGCTTGTTGATACTCGTTTTGTCGGTTGGTGTACTGTTTGGATGCAGTAGCGACATTGTGGAACAGAAAAGACAGGCCGAAAAGCCGGTATATACGTATAAACGGGTATCCCAAAGGATTCTCTGAAGTGGAAGTTTCGACTCGTTCGGGAAAGAATGAGTTCGAGACTAAACTCTCTACCTTATATATGCTCATCTTTGATGCCAACGGGCAGTTGGTAGATGTTCCGCAATTTATAGCCAGTGGTGTGCCTGATTTCTTGATAGATACACATAGTCCGTCTTTTGTCAATCACGATCAGCAGGCGCTTCGACAGTGTGATATTTTTTTGGTGGGTAATTTGAATAATGGAGATCTTGCCGGTATACGGAGTCTTATGGAACTCTATAATTTCGAAGTCGAAGCGACAACGATTCATCCGGATGCCGATCCTTCATTTAAGGGATTGGTTATGATTGGACAAACACAGGAAAAGGTCGACTTGAGCTTGGCGCGTCCTTCCACGAGTAATAATATTCAGGATATATTCATGGTGAGCATCTATGCTAAAGTCGTTGTGAATTTGCAAATACGTCCGGAGGAACATTTGCCCGGAAACGACCAGAGCTTTCGGATGATTAGCTGGGAGGTCGTGAACGCCCGCGCTATGCAACCCTCGGTGCGCCCGATGCTACCGATGAAACCGCACCTTCGCATGGTGATAAGATACCTTCCAGCCCTTCGGGATTATACTCCGGTTCCAATCCGGTGGGAGTCTCCCCAATCCCTGTCCTATACCTTTTATATGTTGGAGCACAAGCGCAACAAGTTGAACACCGTGAATTATCCGGAAGGTATCGACGAAATGTCCAAACAGCGTTTCAAACCAAAGTTTGTGAACGAAGATACGGATGCTGCCTATATGATTATTAACGGAATATATGTCGATCATCAGCTTGTCACGCACGAGACCACTTTACAAGCTGTATCTCGGCGCCAACGCCGTGGATGATTTCTATATCCTGCGTGATAATCAGTATAACAATAATATAACAATCAAAGGAGTGACCAGTAACAGTGGCTATGATGAATCGAATGTTTCGTTTGATGCCCGCGTCACAGTAAATTCCGGCCCGGTAGTCGTTTCGGTCAAGCGGGATACACAACTTGATTGCCATTATGAAGTTCGTCCGCTGGATATTTATATAACTCCCGGTTATACGGTGAATGTTGCAGTAGATCCTGCGGCACAGAACTGGATAGGCTTGGATAGGGAAACAATAGCTGATGGTAAGGTTGTCAAACAGGATTATTTCACTACAAACCTGATTTCAACCTTGCCTAAAAGTTATGGGCCTTTCACTTCCGATTTTCGGGTATGGGCCTATTTTGATGAGAATACTTCTACGTCGGATAGAATAGGTAAAATCATATTCACCTACATTGAGACAGCAACGGGTGACCAGACAGTGCTTACCTATACTTTCTTGCAGAAAGGTCTGTTTGAGGTGGCTTACAATGGACATACTTATTACATCGAATTTCATGAAGAGTATCTCCATAACTTCGACCCCAACGATCCTTTCAATAATAAGACGGACGGAATGTTTTGGGGCCTCGATGGCATGCAACTTTCTCACCGGAGAGATGCTTTCAAGTATGATGGTATCTTATCTAACTCTATTACCAATAATATAAAAAGTTTATTGAGAGAACTTGATCCACAATTTTATCTTTATGACTTTTATACACCTCGTGATGAAGCGACAGTGGGAACCCAATGGAGTTACAATAAACGAGCGTGCCGGACATGCATTTACAAGTGACATTGTCGCTACGGCAGGTATCGGACCTTTAAAGCTGAATGAGACAGCAAGAAGTGCCGTTGAATATTGTTATAACAAGAACAAGCGTAATGCTGCAGGGGATAGTATCCGAAATAAAATGGTATCTTCCCGCCATAGACGAAATAGAAGATATCGTTATGGGGGCTTATGGTACTTTTACAGATTTTCAGAATAAGTATTACTGGTCGTCTCAACCTGCTTATGATTACTATACCTATCACTATAGAGGGCTTGGAGGACTCAACTCGGGAGATGGTAACTTTTTCAACGACAATTTATATAGTGCCAGAGCTACCAAGGTAGATTATCAGAGTTCCGTATACAATACTGTAAAAAGCGGTATGAGTGATTATTTGATAAAATTCAATTTCAGAAGACCATCGATATTTGAGGCAGTTACTTGGGGAAATCCTCGTGAGGAGATTAATCCACGGTCACTCCTGTCGATGATCCGGGTAAACAATTAAGAACGAATATAAATCGTATACGCTGTGTGTATAGGGCAAACTAGTTATTGCGTCTATATACTTCTATAATCGGAGCTATAATTGGGAATCACCAGCTAGTTGGCTTTTGGACGAAATATAAGAAGTAGTTTGGTATATCAACCATTTCTAAATAATTAGTATATATAAAAAGAACACTCATTGCTACTTTTGCAACATTGAGTGTTCTTTACTATTATGGAGCTATCAATGGAGTTTTATTACCTCTCGCGAACTGTTTATTTTTATATCAGTATCAGGCAATAATCTTTTGATACGCTCTATTCCCTCTTTGGTTATCTTTCCATATAAACTCAACGATCCGATTTTAATCTTTGATATTTCGTCCGGTATATCAATTGTATCGATAAATTGGATATCCAACCTTTTTATTTCTTTGAGCTCCAACAGTACAGCCGGAAATTCTTTTTACTCTGATATTGATGCCACTTCCCCAACCATCCTTTTGAGCATCAGCACTTAATTTACTTTTTTTTAATCCCTCCTTATTAACATCTTTCTTCCTGACCATCCAACCAATTTGCGGTCGCAGAGCAAAAAGTCTTGCTGTTTTGCTCTAATCCGATAAATCCTGCCCAAAATTCTAATGGAGTTTCTTTGACGGCATCGGGATACACTTCCTGATACTTTTACATCTACCTTCACTATCTCATCAGGGAGACAATTTTTGCCTTCCAGCTGTTTCAGATTATTTCTTTTTTCCTTCTTTGTCATAAGGGAAAAACTTCACGATCCATCCATCGATAATATTCGGAGCTCCGTATCGTTTCTGTGAATGATATTTAAACATGTTGCGCCAAAAGTCCTTATTAACTTCTCCCTTTGGATGCTTTGACAAATTCTTCCAAAAGAGGTTCCAGTTCTGAAATCCACCAATCGAGTTTGTATTCTTTCAAGCCTCTGGCTTTGTGCAGTAGTTTTTTCCCAGTCCTCCGGTGTTCCTTCGAGAGTTATTTCAGGTATACCACAGACAATGCGTATGATTATAAACTCAAAGTAAGGTTTTACAGCTTCCATGATTGTTATTTCGGAAGCAACTTTCTCTAAAGAGGTAGTCGTTGAAAAATTGCAGGTGAGCAGTTCGGTCAGATGATTACCGGTGTATTGGGATATTTGTTTTGTAAATTGCGGAAAGATTTTCTCCCATGAAAGAGTAGGGTCTTCCAGCTTTTTGTCTTCTCTTACAATTAAGGATAGTTTGCCGGAGAAATCAACAAGCTCATTTCTCATAGATTCCTGATTGGCATTGATATGGCGTGCAAATCCCTGGCTGATTAATAGCCAAATCATGTCCGGGGACAATACAAATGGCCTGTGATCCGCATAAGCCTGATACATACCGTTGAAAAAAGAATTAGGGGCCAAAAGAAACGAGACTGTCGGGAGATTCGCTCTTTGCAATGATATGATAAGGAACCTTGATATTCTTCTCTTTTTATCTCATAAGGCTCTATGTTCATATCTGATAATATAAGATTTTCGTAAATTTCATTCGGGGAGTGTAGATGAAGTAATTCTTCAGGCTTTGAAAGCTTTTCGACCTTAAAAGTGATTCCATTTTGAGCGAATGTGGAAACACTGCAAAATATGAATAAGCAAAATAATGTGTTTTTCATAATCTTAAAGAGTTGTATGGTGGCACAAACTTATTAACTACCTCTATATTTTGAATAGACGATATGCAAATATAATATTATAAGAACTGTCTTTGACAAGATATTGAATGTTTTTTTTTGACTTATATCTATAAAAAATCATAAGCATATTATTTCTTGAACCGATAAGCAGGATTTATTCAGGAATTTATAGTAAGTTTGCTCTGCTAATCCTAAACAATGACGCAGAGAAAGATTATACATATCGACATGGATGCCTTCTATGCCTCTGTAGAACAGCGTGATAATCCAGAACTTCGTGGCAAGCCTTTAGCGGTAGGTCATGCTGAAGAGAGGGGAGTCGTGGCTGCTGCCAGTTATGAAGCCCGGCGTTACGGTGTCCGTTCTGCCATGGCTTCGCAAAAGGCGAAACGTCTTTGTCCCCAACTCATTTTTGTACCTGGCAGGATGGATGTTTATAAATCCGTTTCCCGTCAGATACATGAGATTTTCCACGAATATACGGATATCATCGAACCTCTGTCTCTGGATGAAGCTTTTCGGGATGTCACTGAAAAATAAGAAAGATATTTCCCTGGCTGTGGATATAGCAAAGGAAATAAAGCAGAAGATTCGGGAGCAGCTCAACCTTGTTGCGTCTGCCGGAGTTTCTTATAATAAGTTTCTGGCTAAAATAGCTTCGGACTATCGCAAACCGGATGGCTTATGTACCATTCATCCGGAACAGGCCCTTGATTTTATCGCCCGTCTTCCTATCGAATCTTTTTTGGGGAGTGGGGCCGGTGACTGCAAAGAAGATGCATCTGCTGGGTATCCATAATGGACTTCAGCTACGTAAGTGTTCGCTTGAAATGCTGACTGCCCATTTTGGAAAAAGCCGGCGCACTGTATTATGAGTGCTCACGAGGAATTGACGAACGCCCTGTCGAAGCAATTCGTATCTGTAAATCCATTGGCTGCGAACGTACATTGGAACGTGATATTTCAGCCCGTTCATCGGTCATTATCGAACTATACCATGTGGCGGTAGAGCTGATTGAACGTCTTCAGCGAAAAGACTTCAAAGGCAACACGCTTACCCTGAAAATTAAGTTTCATGATTTTAGCCAGATAACCCGAAGCCTTACTCAATCGCAGGAACTCACCACCTTAGACCGGGTACTCCCACTTGCAAAAAGAATTGCTTAAAAGTGTCGAATTTGAGCAACATCCAATCCGGCTCATCGGTCTTTCCGTCTCTAATCCAAAAAGAGGAAGCCGATGAACAACACGGTGTCTGGGAACAGTTGAGTTTTGAGTTTAGCGATTGGGATTGAAGGCGAAGGGGAAGAAATAGAGGGATGAAGAAGAAAGAATAGAGGTGTGAAAAAGAAGAGAATTAAAGAATGAAAAAAGAAAGAGGATAGAATATCCAAACAGATACTTTGTCTGAAGTAAAACAGATACTCTATTTGAAATAAAATAGAGCCTTTATTTGACCTAAACAGAGCCTCTGTTTGGAATAAATAGAACCTCTATTTTCTCCAAAGGAAGCCTCTGTTTTCTAAAAAACTGCATCTTTGTTTTTCCGAAATGAAAACCCGGTTTCCGTGTGACTTAAATTGTTTTTTATAGTGACTTAAATTGTTTCTACAATGACTTAAATTGCTTTTATAATGACTTAAAAGCCTAAAATATAGCAATTAAGAGTACTATTTTTGAAGTATGTACTTTTTTGTCATCAGGTTCGTATGATTTACTCACCTCATTTTTTATCAGATACGTTATCTTTGCAATACTTAAATGAATGAAAATACCATGAATCGAATGAAACATTTATTTTGTGTTCTTTTACTAGCAGCTTTAGGAAGTTTTTCTTTCAAGGCAAGCGCTTACACCGAACGCAATATGCTGCAAAAAGCGGCAGACGAAACTACGTTGAAAAACGTGTTGGTAATGAAACAAGCATGGGTGCCTTATCCTGCTTATACAGATCGTGCCGCCTGGGATTCTTTGATGGGCCCCAATAAGCAACGCCTCATCGAAGCCGGCGAAAAACTCCTCGACTATAAATGGCAACTGATACCTGCCACCGCTTATCTGGAATATGAACGTAGCGGTAACCGTAAAATAATGGAAGTTCCTTATGACGCCAACCGCCAGGCACTTAACGCCTTGATGCTCGCCGAACTGGCCGAAGGGAAAGGACGTTTTATCGACCAATTACTGAACGGAGCATATATGAGCTGCGAAATGAATTCATGGGTTCTATCCGCACACTTGCCCCGCCAGAGCAGCAAACGTTCACTTCCCGACTTCCGCGAACAGATTATCGACCTCGGTTCAGGCGGATACGGAGCATTAATGGCTTGGGTACACTATTTTTCTTCCGCAAACCATTCGACAAAATCAATCCTGTGGTATCTTTGCAAATGCGTAAAGCAATTAAAGAGCGTATTCTCGATCCGTATATGAACGACGACGAAATGTGGTGGATGGCTTTTAACTGGAAACCGGGAGAAATCATCAATAACTGGAATCCCTGGTGTAACTCCAATGCCCTGCAATGTTTCTTACTGATGGAGAACAACAAGGATAAGTTGGCAAAAAGCTGTTTATCGCTCCATGCAGTCAGTCGATAAGTTTATCAACTTCGTGAAATCCGATGGTGCCTGTGAGGAGGGAACTTCTTATTGGGGACATGCGGCAGGTAAGCTATATGATTATTTGCAAATACTTTCCGATGGTACAGGAGGCAACATATCTCTGTTCAATGAACCGATGATTCGTCGTATGGGAGAATATATGTCCCGCTCATACGTGGGCAATGGCTGGGTGGTGAATTTTGCTGATGCATCGGCACAAGGCGGGGGCGATCCTTTGTTAATCTATCGCTTCGGTAAAGCTGTAAACAGCGATGAAATGATGCATTTTGCCGCATACCTATTAAATGGAAGAAAACCGTATGCTACCATGGGCAACGATGCTTTTCGTTCGCTTCGATCTCTACTTTGCTGTAATGAGCTGGCAAAAGCAACTCCGAAACATGATATGCCGGATGTAACCTGGTATCCCGAAACGGAATTCTGTTATATGAAGAATAAGAACGGTATGTTTGTTGCCGCTAAAGGCGGATTTAATAACGAAAGCCATAACCACAACGATGTAGGAACCTTTTCTTTATACGTAAATACAATTCCTGTGATTATTGATGCCGGTGTAGGTACATATACCAAACAGACGTTCGGCAAGGACCGCTATACCATCTGGACCATGCAGAGCAACTATCATAACTTGCCGATGATTAACGGAGTACCGCAGAAATTCGGGCAGGAGTATAAAGCTACCAATACCGTTTGCAATGAGAAGAAACGAATGTTCTCTACGGATATAGCTACTGCTTATCCGGCAGAAGCGAAAGTGAAAAGCTGGGTTCGCTCTTATGCTCTTGATGATAAAAAACTTATTATTGGTGATATTTATACGTTGGATGAGGCTATTGCTCCTAATCAAATGAACTTTTTAACTTGGGGCAATGTGACTTTCCCGTCAGCCGGAAAAATCCGCATCGAAGTAAAGGGACAAAAGGTGGAAATGGACTATCCGTCGCAGTTTAAAGCCGAACTGGAAACAATCAAACTGGATGATCCGCGCCTGTCTAACGTATGGGGCAAAGAGATTTACCGCATCACACTAAAGACTGAAGAAAAAGAAAGTGACTGGTAAATATGGATTTGTTATTCAACAAGTGAAGTAGGATGAAATAGATTTTTAAAGCTAGAAAAAATAAAGTATAAACAATTAAATCACAGTAAGATGAAAAAAAGTATTATTTGCCGGGCTTTTGGTCCTTGCAGGAGTAAGCGTAAGTGCGCAGAACCTGATAAAAACGAAAAATTCGCCACTGAAGTAAAGACTAAAGTGACTAATGCCAATAAAGCTACCGCAGGAGAGTGGTTTATCATGAATAATGAAGCTGACGGTGTGACAACCATCGCTTGGGAACAAACAGGGGATGCCAAATATCCGAATGCCATGAAATTGGATAACTCCGGTGCCGAAAAGAATCTCTCTTGGTATAAAGCTTTCCTGGGACAACGTATTACCGACGGCTTGGAGAAAGGTATCTATGTGCTGACTTTCTATGCAAAAGTGAAAGAAGCAGGGACTCCGGTCAGTGTATATATCAAGCAGACGAATGAAGAAAAGAATGATAATGGCAAGTACAATACTACTTTCTTCATGCGTAGAGACTATGACGCAGATGCTCAACCAAATGCTTCGGGCGCACAGTACAATTTTAAAATTAAAGATGCCGGTAAATGGACTAAAGTAGTGGTTTACTATGATATGGGACAAGTAGTAAATGCTGTTAGCAGCAAGAAAGCAAATGCTAACTTGGAAGTGTCTGATACTGACGATGATGCTGCTATTCTGAAAGATTGTTATGTGGCTATTCTTTCCCAGAACAAAGGTGGCGTTGTAGAAATCAGCGACGTAACATTGAAAAAGAAATAAAGAGCAAAGGATTTAATATAGTAGGTTAACAAAAAAATAGGGCAGTGAAGTAGTGATACTTCGTTGCCCTATTTCTTTTGTTATATGAATATAATGGAGAGTTCCGAATAAATAAATGTATGAAACTGTCAATCTCCCTTCGGGACTGATTTCATGCGATTTATTGAATACCGAGTTTCTTCTTCAGTTCCTTAGGCAGAGAATCTTTGTGTACCATCACACAGATTGTTTTAGCACGTACATAGCTTTCAGACATATTCAGATAACCTCCGGATTTGTTGCTTTCCGCTCCCCAGGAATTCTTGGTGATATAATATTTAGTACCATTCTGATCTTTCACAATACCGGTGATGTGCATCAGGTGGTCGTCAGTTGTCACAAACTTCTCGTAACCATCCTGACGGATTTCCGGTGTTACGTTGATTTCCGGATAAGGATGCTCAAACTTGAACACTTCGTCCATTCGTTGATATTTTGGCATTTTCTCAAAACGGGCACGGTCGGTTGTAGAGTAATCTTTCACATCCTCCACTTGCGGATTAATGGCGATTCCGTTCTTGAAAGAGAAACCCTGTTCGCTTACGTCACCGTCCCAACATACGGTATATCCTTTGTTCAGTGCGTAGTCGATAACCCCGATCAGTTCGTCCAACGGAAGATTATACATCGGCTGGTTTTCCCAGTTGTCGGGAACTTCAGGCGAGAATGTCTCATAATAAGGCTTGTGAGTGAAGCTAGTCAACTCAACGTAATCATCCATATTCAATCCCAGACTTTCAGTGAAAGATTGAGGAGTATATTCTTTTCCTTTATAAGTGAATTTTTCGGGAAGCTTGCCCAGATAAATATCGAACAGATTATTAATAAGCGCATCAAATTGCGGAGTACGCTTTTTAGATTCAATATTTGCGTCTACCAATGCTTTGAGGTAGCGTGACAATGCTCCGTGATTGTGGTCTTTCTTATCGCCCGGCAATCCGGTGTACACTTCTTCCGGAACGATTCCCGCTTTCTTATAAGCGTTTTTGAAAGTGTGTGCCAAACTTCCTTCACCGATACTTCCTTTACCACGACGGAGATAATTGTCCTCCATCTGATTCATGTACTTTTGGCGGACGATAAACATTTCCGAGAGATCATATTCTCCTTTTCCCATTCGGAGCAGTTCCGACTCCATGAAAGAAGCGGTGGCAAAGCACCAGCAGGTTCCTGTGGAACCCCTGATCTTTAACAGGCGTTGCTTGGTGAGACACAACGGTTGTGAACTCATAACCAGGTGTTTGTGCAAAAAAGAGGTTACGACCAATAAGAGGAGCGCAACCGACATAAATAGCTTTTTCATAATGTGTTTTATTATCTTTCTGCTGCAAATGTATAAAAAAGCGAGGATACTCGAAAGTTCCTCGCTCTATTTATTATAATTAGTGTGTTTATTTACATGGCAACCTGCTGTGACAGCAGTTTTTTGAAGTTTTACCGTTTAATGTTTGGCACATGGCACCATTTCCCATTGCTTGATAACGTTTAATACGGTACTGTAACATCATGATTTTTTCATTTGCATTCTTTTTCATAATTTGTTTCCTCTTTTTTTGCCCTCCACGTTTTGAAGAGCGGTTTTACATCTTGTTTTCTCTAATAACACTGCAAAGATACAAATTGTTTTCGAATTATATGCTGTAAAACATAAAAATCTTCTTTTTCTTTTGAATTTTCTTTTTTTTATAAGGGTTCGAACACGGTCGATGTTACAAACTTGTTACAAAATTCCCGGATTTTCCCATCAATGACAATATTATTCTTATCTATCACATTTTTATGTACTTATCTAGGTATTCAGAAAATATTCTTCTATTTTTGTCAGTCAGCAACCTTATTAATAGAATAAACCAATCACTTATATGAAAACATTCACCCATCTTTTGTACGTCCTGATTTTGTCAATTGTGCTGTTTGCTTGTAACAATGTTCACTTCCTCAAAGAAGAATCCTACCAGAATCAAGTAGCTCAAGACTTTGAGCAGAAAAAACAGGCACTTCCTCATGGAGATTTATTTGCAATCTTTGCCGATTCTATTTTGTCAGTCTACGAGCGCGAAGCATTGATGTTTTCTCTACGCTTATATGCCGATAGGGGATGTGACGGACTATCCGGGAGATTATTACTTGGAGAATGTCCGGCTGTCGAAGCAGACACGTGAAGAGATGCCTTGGGGCAAAGAGATTCCCGATGAAGTGTTCCGTCATTTTGTTCTGCCGATCCGGGTGAATAACGAGAATCTGGATGATTCCCCGCCGTGTGTTTTATGATGAACTAAAAGACAGGGTGAAGGGACTGCCGATGAAAGACGCGATATTGGAGGTGAACCACTGGTGTCACGAGAAAGTAGTCTATCGTCCGAGTGACGCGCGTACCAGCTCACCATTGGCATCCGTCAAAACAGCGTATGGGCGTTGTGGCGAAGAGTCTACATTTACGGTGGCTGCGCTCCGGGCAGTCGGTATTCCGGCACGGCAAGTTTATACGCCCCGCTGGGCGCATACGGATGACAATCATGCTTGGGTGGAAGCATGGGCGGATGGACATTGGTATTTCTTCGGAGCCTGTGAACCGGAACCGGTTTTGAACCTGGGATGGTTTAATTCCCCTGCCAGTCGGGGGAATGTTGATGCATACTAAGGTATTCGGACGCTACAACGGTCCGGAAGAGATTATGCTTGAAACACCTAATTATACGGAAATCAATGTAACGGAGAATTATGCTCCAATCGCAAAAGCGTTGGTAACGGTGAAAGATAGGAATGGACAACCTGTCACCGGAGCAAGAGTGGAGTTTAAAGTATATAACTTATGCGGAGTTCTATACAGTGGCTACTAAATATACTGATGCCAGTGGTCAAGTGTCATTAATGGCCGGTAAGGGAGATATGTTGGTATGGGCTTCCGATAAAGGGACATTCGGCTTTTCCAAGCTATCCTTCAGCAAGCAACCGGAATTGACATTGACACTTGATAAGAAGGAAGGAGATATATTTGAAGAGGATATTGATATCGTTCCTCCTGTTGAGAATCCTATTTTACCGGAAGTAACGCCAGAGCAGCGGGCGGAGAATGATCGGAGAATGATGCAGGAGGATTCGATTCGTAATGCTTATGTCGCTACTTTCCCAACTGCGGAACAAGCTGATTCCATTGTATCCTGTTTGAAAGGAAAATCAGGTTCGTTTGTAAGGAAGGCACTGGCTTCTTTCTTAGTGGAATCAAGAGGAAATCATGATGTATTGGTTCGTTTTCTGAATGAGGCAGACCGACAGGGAAAATTAATGAAAGGAGCGGCTTTGTTGTCTGTGCTTACTAAAAAAGATCTTCGTGATGTACCTTATGAAGTATTGATTGATCATTTATTGAATACGAAAGATGTTCCTAACTATTTATATGATTGTGTTATACCCTCCTTGCGCTGTATGGATGCTTCGGTTGGAGATATTTATGACATACTTGCTCCCCGTATTTCAACGGAGGTATTGACGCCTTATAAATCGTTCTTTCAGTCTAAGTTCTCCGAAACGGAAATAGATACCTTTCGAAATCATCCGCAAGCTTTAGTTGAATGGGTAAACCGTAATATTACGATTGATGAGGAAAATAACTTTCTGCGTATTCCTATTTCTCCGGAAGGGGTTTGGCGTGCGAAGGTGGCGGATTCATTTTCACGGGATATTTTCTTTGTGGCTTTGGCGCGTAGCCTGAATATTGCTGCTGATATGAGAAAAGATGGATGGACGCATAAAGCTATATGGATCCTGAAAAGGATGAATGGGGGATAATAGATATGTGGAAGTTGATTTCGATAAACAAGAAGAAGTGGAGGCATCCAGAGGCATTTATCGTTTTTTATGAGGACGGTAAGGCAATTGCTCGTGATGATAAGAGAGTAAAGTATTATAATAAGTTTACCATTTCCAGGTTGCGGGAGGGCAGACCAGAATTGATTAGCTGTGACGAAGAACATCCCGAGTTGCGATATATAGGGACATTGGATACCGGATATTACTTGTTGGTTACTGGCACAAGGCTTGCTGATGGAGGTGTGTTGGCGAGAATTTCTTCTTTTGTATTACCTGCACAGAAAGACGAATTCAAACCTGTAGCGACCAAAGTACCTTATCATTTGCGTGAATCCGGAGAAAAAGTGGCTGTTATCGGTAATTTCAATTCCGAATCGCTTTTTGCACCGGTGGAGGGAATAGGAGAGAAAGTGATATCTTTGTCAAAACAGAGTATTCTGCAAACCTGTGGGCGTGGCTATTTTGTAGTAGCTGTTCTTGGGGTAGGGCAGGAGCCTACCAATCATGCACTAAGAGATATAGCCGCTTTGGGCAATGACTTCGAACAATGGGGGCGTAAGATGGTCTTTCTTTTCCCTTCGGAAGAACAATACAAAAAATTTAATGCCGACGAATTCAAAGGACTACCGTCTACCATCACTTACGGTATTGATATCGATGACAGCATCCGCAAAGAAATAGTGCAGGCTATGAATTTAAACAATTCTATTCTGCCGGTGTTTATTATTGCAGATACATTTAATAGGGTAGTTTTTGTTTCTCAAGGATATACAATCGGTTTGGGTGAGCAATTGATGAAAGTTGTACATGGGTTATAGAAAAGAGGAGGTATACAATAATCGTTAATTCTTGCCCTTAATGCGTTTTTTTCGGAAAAGAATGATTACGTTTGCAGCAAATTATGGCAAAGTACATTTTTGGCATATTAGCATGCGCATTTCTGGCTTTGGGATTTACTCATATTTCCAACAAAGAATTGCAGGGATTTCAGAAAAAAACTGAAACCTCGTCTAATGACATGCGATATGAAGCAGTGTCATGCTGTTGCGTTTCTTCTGCCGGCTTCGACAAGCCAGGTAAAGATTCTCATTCGCAGTTTGTTGACGAGACATCCACTTGTAATGTTAGTGACTGTATTTTTGATAATATCTCTTTTCCGAGAAGCATTGTTCCTTTCAAGAACCTGAAGTTCAATACCAATACTGTCATTATACAGATATTGAGCTCTCTGAATGTTATGCTTCCGGAGAATCGTTTGGGGCATACCGACCTTGATGTTAATTACACTAAATATTCGTGTAAGTATTACGTTTACACATTGGCGCATATTCTTATTTAGACTATATTCTTATCTTTGGGTAAGGTGAGGTGCCTATTCAGATCCTCCATCTACCATCATTTCCTTTATTTATTATCTTAGTTTTATTCATGTTAACATGGAAAACAAAGAATGTATTTCCTATGACTTGGAACAAAGGACGGATATTGATGTGTCTGTCTTTAAGGATTAAAATATTGTGTTCCCGTTGTGAAACGGGAGTTACGTCGTATAAAAGCAAGGATATATACCGAAGTGGTTTCAGGCAAGTGTTATCCGCCGATTGCTTCTATATGGTGATGAGGAAGGCCCAATGGGATTAACTTTCATGTGTGTCTAAATTTTATAATGATTATTACCATTGGGCGCCTCTTCTTTTTTTGAATAAGATTATACAACCTAATTTTTTATATTACTATGATTCATTTATTACTATCTACTCTTTGCGATGATGGGGCTTACGTTCCTCATCGGTTTTTTTGTCGCTGCGGTCATTAAGTTGATTGCCTATGCGGCCGATTCATTTGATTTTTATAGTTCCCACCGTTTGGAGCTACTCCGTTTGCGACGCTGGCGTCAGCATCGGCAAAAGGTGGAAAGATTAGTCCGACAGATTCCCATTGCAGATGAAGATGCTTTGGGAGATTTCCGTGAAGATTACAGTAAGGGGATCGACAGAAACTTTACTGGTTATTCCGGCTATTATCATGGCGTGAGTCCGGGAGCTTCTGAAAATAATCTGATGAATTATTATTATTCACAGGATACCCGCGAATTCTTTCTTCGGGAAGAAGAGCAGGCACATGTCAATAAGAAGAACTCAAAGAAACTTACTAGCAACAAACAATAAAAGAAAACTAATTTATGGAAAATATAGATTTTGCTACCTTGTTTCAAGGTATTGGTACAATGATGGCAAGCGGATGGGTGCTTGCTTCTGCAAGAGTTTTTTAGTACTTCTCGGTTTGTTACTGATCTATTTAGGCTGGAAAGGTATACTCGAACCGATGGTAATGATTCCGATGGGATTGGGAATGGTAGCTATCAACTGCGGAACCCTCATTATGCCCGACGGTACACTGGGTAATCTCTTTCTCGATCCGATGCTTTCAGATACGGATCAATTAATGAATACTATGCAGATAGATTTCCTGCAACCTGTTTATACCCTGACGTTTAGTAACGGGCTGATAGCTTGTTTTGTCTTTATGGGTATCGGGACGCTTCTAGATGTCGGCTTCCTGCTTCAGAAACCATTTGCAAGTATATTCCTGGCTTTGTGCGCAGAGCTGGGCACTTTTCTGACAGTACCTATTGCTTCTGCTCTTGGTCTGACTCTGAAAGAAAGTGCATCTGTGGCTATGGTGGGTGGAGCCGACGGACCAATGGTGTTGTTTACTTCGTTGGCATTGGCAAAGCATCTCTTTGTTCCTATTACGGTGGTTGCCTATCTTTATTTGGGCTTGACGTATGGAGGCTATCCTTACTTGGTAAAACTGTTGGTTCCCAAACGCTTCCGCGCTATTAAGATGGTGACAAAGAAAGCTCCGAAGAATTACGATGCTAAAGTGAAACTGGCTTTCTCTGCTGTTCTTTGTGCTATTCTCTGTTTCTTGTTCCCGGTAGCTTCTCCTTTGTTTTTCTCTTTGTTCCTGGGTGTTGCTGTTCGTGAGTCGGGTATGAAACATATCTATGATTTTGTGAGTGGTCCGTTGCTTTATGGTTCCACTTTTATGTTGGGCGTACTGCTCGGTGTACTTTGTGATGCACATCTGTTGCTCGATCCGAAGATCTTGAAACTACTAGTATTAGGTATTGTAGCATTATTACTTTCCGGTATCGGAGGAATAATCGGAGGATATATCATGTATATTATTAAACGGGGTAATTACAATCCGGTAATCGGCATTGCAGCTGTTAGCTGTGTACCCACTACCGCGAAGGTTGCACAAAAGATTGTAAGCAAAGATAATCCGGACTCATTTGTTCTGGGAGATGCCTTGGGAGCTAATATCTCAGGAGTAATTACTTCGGCTATTATTACTGGTATTTATATTACGATAATTCCATATTTATAAATAAAAGTATAGCAGTTTTTTGAGATACTGTTGGTAATGATGCAAAAAAGAAATGGTGAACAAAAAAAGGCTTGAAGGCTGTATGTTCACCATTTCTGTCTTGTATTAGTACTATTATGAGACGATATCTCATCCCTTGCTGCCATATTTATCCATGTAAAGCGGCATCAATCGTTTCTTTTACTCTTCGTATGGAAGTTACGTTTCGTTCGTATTCGTTGATGTGTACCGTGCCTCCCATGGAGACGGCTTCATTTTTGAATATCATTTCGCTCTGAATACTTTCACGTGCCGAGAAATGAAACTCGTTGATTCCGGTTTCTGCGGCAATGCGTGCGATATTATTTTCATTTACTCCGCATCCGGCGAGTAATGTGATTCTTCCGGCGGCCTGTTTCTGTAACTCTTTTAAAAGGGGGATTCCCTGTTCAGCCGTAGATTGCTGACCGGAAGTCAGAATACGGTTGCACCCCAGTTTGATGATCTGTTCCAATGCTCTCTGCGGGTTACGGCATACATCAAATGCCCGGTGAAAAGTCACAGATAGCCCTTGAGCTGCTTCCATTAGTTTCTGCATTACTGGCAAGTCTACTTCACCCTCTGCTGTCAGGCAACCGAATACCACTCCGTCTGCCCCTAATTTTCGCGCGATTTCAATATCTTTCAGCATTGTCCGGATTTCGATATCCGAATACAGAAAATCTCCTCCACGAGGCCGGATAATAACGTGTAGTCGGGTATGAGCCAGTACTTCTCTTGCGATGGCGATCTCACCATAGGAGGGCGTTGTTCCACCTTCCGGTATTCCGGCACACAGTTCCACACGGTCTGCTCCACCTTCCTGTGCGGCCAGGCAACTTTCCACTGAATTGGTACAAATCTCAAATTGATACTTTCCCATAGTCGTGATATTAAAAAAGGGCGAATTTCTTCACCCTTATATGAATCATCTTTTGAATCGTTACGTTATTTAGCGAAACTTACCGCACGTGTTTCACGGATAACGGTAATCTTCACTTGTCCCGGATAAGTCAATTTCATCTTGGATCTTCTTGGCGATTTCACCTGACAGGCTTTCTGTCTGCTTGTCGTCAATCTTATCTGCACCAACGATAACGCGGAGTTCGCGTCCTGCCTGGATAGCATACGTCTTTGTTACACCCGGATAAGCCATTGCCAGCTGTTCGAGATCGTTCAGACGCTTGATATAAGCCTCTACGATTTTCGCGGCGTGCGCCCGGACGTGCACCGGAGATAGCATCACAAACCTGTACGATAGGAGCCAGCAAACTGGTCATTTCCGTTTCGTCGTGGTGAGCGCCGATAGCGTTGCAGATATCCGGTTTTTCTTTGTACTTCTCGGCAAGTTTCATACCCAGCAATGCATGTGGCAATTCCGGTTCTTCATCGGGTACTTTACCGATATCATGCAGCAGACCTGCACGTTTTGCCTTCTTCGGGTTCAGTCCCAGTTCCGATGCCATCACAGCACAAAGGTTGGCTGTTTCGCGGGCATGCTGCAACAAGTTTTGGCCATACGAAGAGCGATATTTCATCTTACCGATAATACGGATCAATTCAGGATGCAGACCGTGGATACCCAAGTCGATGGTCGTACGTTTACCCGTTTCGATAATTTCTTCTTCCACCTGTTTGCGTACTTTTAGCTACCACCTCTTCGATACGGGCCGGATGGATACGTCCGTCAGTCACAAGCTGATGCAGGGCCAAACGGGCAATTTCACGGCGAACCGGGTCGAAGGCAGAAAGAACGATTGCTTCCGGAGTATCGTCTACAACGATTTCAACACCGGTAGCAGCTTCCAGAGCACGGATATTACGTCCTTCACGTCCGATAATACGTCCTTTGATTTCATCCGATTCGATATGGAATACTGTAACAGAGTTTTCAATGGCAGTTTCCGTAGCCACCCGTTGGATAGACTGGATAACGATACGTTTAGCTTCTTTGCTGGCAGTTAATTTAGCATCATCCATAATGTCGTTGATGAATGATTGTGCCTGCGTTTTAGCTTCTTCCTTCAGTGATTCTACCAGGCGTTCTTTGGCCTCTTCGGCAGACAATCCGGAGATTGCTTCCAGTTTATCGATTTCCTGCTGTTGCAGTTTATCGAGTTCTTCTTTTTTCTTATCAACAATGACAAGTTGCGCTTCCAGGTTCTCTTTTACCGCTTCGGCTTCCATCTTTTTTTTACGTTGGATTTCTTCCTGACGCTGGCTAAGTACCATTTCACGTTGCTTCAACTTGTTTTTCCGCTTGCTGAATCTTCTGATTCCGCAATGCTACCTCCTTTTCAAGATCCGCTTTCTTATTCAGGAATTTCTCCTTCACTTCCAGCAGCTTGTTTTTTCTTAATTACTTCCGCTTCCGTCTCCGCTTCTTTCAGGACATTGTCGTATTTGGATTTCAGTACATACCGGAATAGTATATATGAAAGGACTCCTCCTACGATGAAGCAAGCAATTGCTGTTGCTATTATTGCTATCATTCTACATTTAATTTAAAGTATATAAATAAAAACGCACCGCCAAATATCAAAGCAATTATTTTTGCTTGGATATTTGTGCAGTGCGTGGTTGTTTTATCTCTTATCAGCGAATAGCCGGTCGGGATTTATTCTTCCTTAAAATAATCCTCCAGCAATTCTGTCAGTTCTTTTACCTTCTCCACATAGGGGCTGGTATCATTACGTTGCATCAATTGCAGTCTCTCTAACGAGAACTGATAGGCTACCATGGCAATAATTTTTTCGGGTTCAAGGTTTTTATAGTATTCCCGGTACGCATTAAGCCTGATGTTTACCTGCTTGGCTGCTTCCCGTACCATTTCTTCTTCCTGTCGGTTAATGGTTAACGGGTAGTTTGAGTCTGCTATCTGCAGGTTTATCTTTATTTTATCGTTCATACATCTTTCTTCTTTACTCGTTTAACAAAGCGATGCATTTATCGACTTCACGCACTAATTTTGACAATCGCAGCTTCGTCTCTTTTACGTCGCTGCCGTTAAGGCTGATTGCCGTAGCTGTTTTTAGGTTTGTATAGTTGACTTCCAATTCATCGTATTGAGCTTGTACCTTCTCGTTTTTCAGCTTTTCATTTTCGAGAAGCTTCTTCAACTCGGCATTTTCACGCTTTAGTTCATCGTGCAAATAAATCAAATGCCGTAGTTGCGTTTCAAAGGAATTCAATAACTTTTTTTCTTCTTCTGTCATCACTACACCAAAATTGTACACAAAAATACGATTAACTCTGATATTACAAAAACTTTTCGGGAGAAAATGTTCTTTTTCGTCTAAATTAGCTATGAACGGAGGGGAAAGTAGAGTATTGCATAGGAAGCAAATACAGACTGCTTATAATAATATAAGGTATATATCATATAAACTGATTATGATGACATACTTATAAAGGCATCTCGTATATGTTATTTTACAAAGGATTGTTTTTCTATTCTCTCCGTATTCTATTTTCACTTTTCTCCATATCCCGCTTCCCATTCTTTCCCATATTCTAGTATTTATCTCTATTGATCGCTCAAATTAGCTGTTTCTGCATCATATTGAACAAATTTTGTCCTTTATTGAATTGTCATTTTCCTTCTTTTGCTGATAAATACCAGTATGTTTGCGTACCGAACTAACGGACTCAAATTATAAACATAAACATTTGTATTATCTAACCATGAAAAAGTATTATTTACTATCTCTTTGTGACCGCTTCTTTGATAGGAGCAACCTGTATTCAATGTACTTCTACAAAAAAAAAAAGTGGAGAGAATACTCTTCCGCAGACAAGTGAATTGTTTGCAACCCTAGCCGGATTGTTGTCCGACACCGGACGGAATGGCTGTTGCTCCCAATGGAGATTTAATTCTGGCTTGTCCGAACTTTGCAGATATAGCGCAACCTGCTTGTCTGATGCGTATCACTAAAGATGGCAAGATAACGAAGTGGCTCGATGTTCCTGTATTGGAAGAAACCGGTTGGGCTTCTCCGATGGGGGATTGCTTTTAATGAAGAAGGCGACTTGTTTATTTGCGATAATCAAGGTTGGAGCGGGGCAGAGAAAGCGAAGAATAAAGGACGTGTTCTTTGCCTGAAGTTTGATAACGGTCAATTGAAAGAAACAATCACTGTAGCATCCGGTATGGAACACCCAAACGGTCTTCGTATCCGTAATGGGAAATTGTATGTCACGCAAAGTTCATTATCACAAATCAAAGATCCTTCGGGATTGCTTGTCAGCGGGGTATATTGTTTTGATATGAATGACCGTGATGTGGCAGTTACGAATACATTCGAAGATAAAAATCTCATTACCACTGTTATCACGAAGAATCCCGAAGTGCAGTACGGACTGGACGGAATTGTATTTAACGAGGCAGGCGACCTTTTTGTAGGCAACTTTGGTGACGGTGCTATTCATCGTATCAAGATGGACGCGGAAGGTAAAGTGGTAAGTAATGATGTATGGGCACAAGATACCACCCAGTTACGCACGACGGACGGAATGTGCATAGATGATAAAGGAAATATCTGGGTAGCAGACTTCTCTGCAAATGCCGTTGCGCGTGTAGATAAAAACGGAAAGATTGAGCGCATTGCGCAAAGTCCCGATTGCGACGGAAGCGATGGCGGACTGGATCAGCCGGGCGAACCTATCGTGTGGAACGGACAAGTAATCGTATCTTGTTTCGACTTGGTAACCGGACCGGATAAGGTAAACACTGCGCATGACAAACCTTTTACATTGGCTAAACTGTCATTGGAAGAAAAAGAATAGGAGCCAGGCACGGATTACACGGATTCCACGGTTTTAAATGCCGTTAGGTGACTCTTAGCCGTGTTATCCGTGTAATCCGTGTGTGAAAAACATTATTAATTAAAGAATACACCTCATTAAATAACATGAAAAAATATCTATCGACCTTTGCCGGTTCTGCTATCTGTGGCGGCTTTGCATTCGGCATCTGGCCCGAACTTTGGAAGACATACGGTCTGATGGGAGGCTGGCTGGCGGCAACGCTGATTATCGGCATCATGTGGTATATGAATCACTATAATGGAGCGATTCTGAATCCTCCGGAAAAATATGGCTGGATCAGGGCTGGTGCATTGGTTCTGCCGGGATCACTTGGGGAATTGTCCGCTTTCAGGGCGATATCACCAACTTCTTTTTATGCGGTACCCACCTTAATCTGTTGTCTGATAGGAGGTGCTCTGGCAGGAATACTAGTATGGAAAATCCGTTCGTGCGATTGTGCCCGGAAAATAAATTAAGGAGGAAAGAACAATGAGCGAATGGTTACAGACTTATAATGAGTTTTTCGGTATGTATCATGCCGGAATCATCACTTCTATTTTCGGAGCTTTTTGCCGTCACCTTTACAGTGCTGATGAGCTGGCCTAAATTGGTGAAGGACTTCGGTCCGATAGGCGGTTTTATGGCAGCTGCCCTTATCATTGGTACTTTCTGGCTGGTGAATCACAAACTTCCCGGTTTCGGTTTTTCTACCGGGCTGCTGAATGATGCCGACGGTTTACCGATGCAATTCTGTTTCATTCATCAGGGAAACCGTGGTAGTGCTCCCTGGGTAGATATGGGATGGGCGATTGCAATGGGCTTTATTTTGTCCGACGTACTTTGCGCACCGAAAGGAACACGTGGAGGACTATTGAAAGAAGCATTTCCCCGTTGGCTGGTGATTATTCTGGGTGGTATTGTCGGCGGTATTTTCGTAGGACTTACCGGATACACGAATGCGGCACTCTAAATCTATTAACTGAAAAGAAGAAAAATCATATATGTATATATTAGCACATGACTTGGGTACTAGTGGCAACAAAGCAACCTTGTTCGATGAATCGGGACTACTGATTGCTTCTCGCACGGCCGCTTACCCAACAGATTACGCTTCCGGCAACCGGGCGGAACAGAATCCGCACCATTGGTGGAAAGCTATTGTAGACACAACACAGGCACTTCTCGAACTGGTATCGCCCAACTGATATCGCAGGAGTAGCACTTAGCGGACAAATGATGGGCTGTCTTTGTGTGGATAAGAACGGTCAGCCGCTTCGTCCGCACATGCTCTACTGTGACCAGCGTTCGCAGGAAGAAGAGATGATCCTCTCTGAAAAGATAGACCCTCTTCATTTCTATGAAATCACGGGACACAGAATCAGCGCTTCCTACTCTGTAGAAAAACTGATGTGGGTGAAGAAGCACGAACCGGAAATCTTCGCGCAGACAGCAAAGATGCTGAATGCAAAAAGACTATATCAACTATCGCTTGTGTGGCACTCTTGCCACAGACCCTTCCGATGCTTCGGGTACTAACGCCTACGACTTGAACCGTTGGCAATGGAGTGAAGAAATCATAGAAGCGGCCGGACTTGACCTTTCTTTACTTCCGGACGTTCGTTCATCTATCGACGTTATCGGGGAAGTGACAGGCGAAGCAGCCCGTGAAACAGGATTGCTTGCCGGAACTCCCGTCATCTGTGGTGGTGGCGACGGCAGCTGTGCCGGAGTAGGAGTAGGCTGTGTGGCTCCGGGCAGTGCATACAACTATCTGGGGTCTTCCTCTTGGGTAGCATTGACAGTGGAAAAGCCGATTGTAGACGAACAACGCCGTACCATGAACTGGGCGCATGTAGTGCCGGGTATGCTGCATCCGTCAGGAACGATGCAGGCGGCAGGTTCCTCCTACAACTGGATGATAAACCAACTCTCCCAGCACGAACAGGCCTTGGCAGCTCAATTAGGCCGTAGTGTGTTCGAACTGATTGACGAACAGATACTTTCTTCTCCGATAGGAGCCAACAAACTCCTGTTCCTGCCTTATATGCTTGGTGAACGTACTCCCCGTTGGAATGTAGATGCCAAAGGAGCATTCATCGGACTGACACTGGGGCATCAACATGGAGATATGTTGCGGACCGTTATGGAAGGAATCACGCTTAATCTGGGATTTATAGTCAATATCTTCCGCCAACATGTTCCTATCGACCAAATGACAGTTATCGGCGGATGTGCGCAGAATCCCGTTTGGCGTCAGATGATGGCGGATATTTATCAGGCGGAAATTCGTGTACCTAATTATTTGGAGGAGGCTACTTCGATGGGAGCAGCCATCCTGGCAGGTATCGGTGCAGGCGTCTTTTAAAAGGATTTCTCTGTAATAGACCGTTTTGTCCGTATCGAACAGACTGTGCAGCCGATTCCTGAAAATCGGGCGAAATACGAAGCGTGGATGCCTGTTTTTGATAAAGCCTATCATGCTTTATATGATATGTATACCGAGATTGCAAAAACTGAATTAGATTCTATATAAAACCAAAGAACAATATGAAAACAGTCATTGTGCCGGCTCCCGGCAAAATAGAAATACGACAGGTGGAAACTCCTGTCATTAATGCTTATCAGGCATTGGTGAAGACAGAAATGGTGGCTTTGTGTAATGCGACCGACAGTAAACTGGTAGCCGGAAAGTTCCCCGGAGTGAGATACGTACCGTTGGCTTTGGGACATGAGAATGCCGGAATTGTAGTAGCTGTTGGCGAGAAAGTGTGTAACTTCAAGGTGGGCGACCGGGTGATTGGCGGTCTTATTTCCGATTTTGGCGCACAGGGTATCAATAGCGGCTGGGGAGGTTTCAGCGAATATGTGGTAGTGAATGATTTTGAAGTATTGAAAGAAGAAGGATTGGCCACACCTGAACAAGGGTGCTGGGATAGTTTTGAAATACAGAACGCAGTTCCTTCGCACGTACAACCGGAAGAAGCGGTGATTTCCTGTACGTGGCGTGAGGTGCTGGGAGCTTTCAAAGATTTCAATCTGACTCCGGGTAAAAAGTGATTGTAGTAGGTTCCGGTCCGGTAGGATTGAGCTTTGTGAAGTTGGGCAAGTTGTTCGGCTTGGGACAGATTGACATTGTCGATATGCTTCCTGCCAAGTTGGAAGTAGCCCGCCGGATGGGAGCGGATCATGGATATACTCCTGCTGAAATCAGCACACCGGAATTTATAGCAGCCGCCAACCGCTCTTACGATGCAGTGATTGACGCCGTAGGACTCGATGTAGTAGTCAATTCCGTATTGCCGTTGGTAAAGATGGGCGGAGACGTCTGTGTGTATGGTGTTATGACGAAAAATCCGACATTCGACTTGTCGAAAGCACCTTATAACTTTGACCTGCACATGCATCAGTGGCCTACCCGTTCGGAAGAGAAAGCGGCTATGACCACGCTGGCTCAATGGATTGAGGAAGGCAGACTTTCTGCATCCGACTTTATCACACACCGTTTCAAGATAGAAGAAATTGAAGAAGCCTTTGCTGCCGTTAAACGGGGGTGAAGTATTGAAATGCGTATTAACTTTTTAAGAAACAATAGATTTATAACAACTTATTAAACGACTCAAAATAATGGAAAAAGAAGAATATAAACGAAGTGATTGCAGAATTATCAGTAGAACAGTTGGCAGGAATGATCGATCATACCCTTTCTGAAACCTTTCGGTGATGCGTCTCCTATTGAAAAACTTTGTGCGGAAGCCCGTCAGTATCAGTTTGCGATGGTAGCTATCAATCCGGCAGAAGTGGAAACCTGTGTGAAGTTGCTGGAAGGTTCGGGCGTACGTGTAGGAGCAGCTATCGGTTTCCCTCTGGGACAGAATACGGTAGAGTGCAAAGCATTTGAAACCCGCGATGCCATTGCTAAAGGTGCAACCGAAATTGATACGGTCATCAATGTTCGTGCTTTACAGAAGGGACAGACTGACATCGTGAAGAAAGAAATAGAAGATATGGTTTCTATCTGTAAGCCTGCCGGAGTGATCTGTAAAGTGATTCTTGAAACTTGCTATCTGACGGATGAAGAGAAAGAAACAGTGTGCCGCATAGCTAAAGAGTCTGGGTGGATTTCGTGAAAACATCTACCGGATTCGGTACGGCAGGAGCAACGGTACACGATGTGGCGTTGATGCGTCGTGTGGTAGGTCCTGCTATCGGAGTGAAGGCGGCAGGCGGTATTCGTGATCTCGATTCTGCGTTGGCATTGATTCAGGCAGGCGCTACCGTATCGGTACATCAAGTGGTATTCAGATTGTAGAATCCTATAAGGAGCTGAAGAAAGGTTTGTAATCGTTCTTTTTTTCAGGATGGTAATTAAGGTAAATAAGAAATCAAAATGATAAAATCAAGATTAATGAAGCTGTTGAAGTGGGGGATGGCATGTTGCATGCTCGTCTCTGTCGTTGCCTGGCAAACGAAAGACACTTCCCTTCAGCCTACCGACACAGGAGGTTTTATCGTCGAGATTCAGAAGAAATATGTGAAGTTCAGGCGATAAAAAAAGAAAGGTAATCAGGAAGAGATAGAAAACAAGATCAAAGCCGTGCACCGGAGATTGACGCGTGCCTATCCGGTCTATTACGATTGGTGGCTACAGGATGGAACAACGGGTGATGTAGACTGGTTTAGTAAGAGTTTTAATCAGGGAACTTTCCGTGCGTTTGCAGAAACTGAACATCAACACTTCCGTGACTAATACCCGGAAAGTATCGAAACGGCTTTCCAGTCTTATCTGAAAGCGTGTGAACAAAGACGTATCAAGCGTTTGACAGCCTTCACAACCGATAAACCGGAGATTGTTTTTACAAAGTACAGAACGTTGCGTCCTTCTTTCTTTTGCTTATACCGAAGGTGTTTCGGATGCCCGTGCCGAATGTAATTACATTGCGGGCGGCGCGTTGGCGAAGATGAAGATGAACGGCATCTGGGCGGAAGAGGAAACACTGATGACAGATGAAGAAGGAGTGGTTCGTGATCCGAACCTCCACTTCGACGGTCAACACTTGCTTTTCTCCCAAGAAGTCCCGTAAGGAGGATGACTTTCATCTGTATGAAATGGATTTGAAGACACGTGAAATCAAACAGTTGACTTTTGGAAAAGGACATGCCGACATTGAAGGTATTTACTTGCCGGATGATAATATTCTTTTCAACTCTACCCGTTGTGGAAGCACGGTAGACTGTTGGTTTACGGAAGTCAGCAATATGTATCTCTGCGATAGGGAAGGACGTTATATGCGTCAGGTCGGTTTCGATCAGGTGCACACTGTTACCCCGACTCTGTTGGATGACGGCCGTGTCGTTTATACCCGTTGGGATTATAACGACCGCGGACAGGTATGGGCACAACCGTTGTTCCAGATGAATCCTGATGGAACAGGACAGGCGGAATATTACGGTATGAACAGCTGGTTCCCGACGACGGTGGCACAAATTCGCCAGATTCCCGGTACTCGTAAATTGATGACTGTATTTATGGGACATCATACTCCTCAACATGGTAAATTGGGTATTATCGATCCCGAAGCCGGACGTGACGAGAATGAAGGTGTCATGTTCGTAGCTCCGGTTCACAAACCGGAACCGGAACGTATTGACGGCTACGGGAAGTTTACCGATCAGTTTCAGCACCCTTTCCCGTTGAGTGAGACGGAATTTTTAATTTCCTATACTCCGTTGGGCTATTACGTCGGACATCCGATGGAATTTGGCGTTTACTGGATGAATGCGGACGGAGAACGTGAGTTGTTGGTTTCTGATACGCGTATATCCTGCAATCAACCTGTATTGGTTGCTCCTCGCAAACGTCCGTTCCGCCGTTCGTCTTCGGTAGATTATACAAAGAATGAGGGTGTATATTACATGCAGAATATCTACGAAGGTAACGGATTGAAAGGAGTGAAGCCGGGAACAATCAAACAGTTGCGTGTGGTAGAAATACAGTTCCGTGCAGCAGGTATCGGCGAAGTGAATGGTAATGATAAAGGGGAGGAGCTATCATGAGCTCTCCTGTAGGAGTAGGTAATGCAGCTTGGGACGTGAAGAGTGTTGGGTGTGACGGAAGTACAGCCCGATGGTTCTGCTTTCTTTAAAGTGCCTGCACGCAAACCTCTATATTTTCAGGCATTGGATGAAAATGGCCGTGTCGTTCAGACTATGCGCAGCTGGTCTACCCTTCAGCCGAACGAGGTACAGAGTTGCGTAGGATGTCACGAGCATAAGAATACGGTTCCCGTAGCAGGGCATCCGGTATCTATGGCCATGAACAAAGGTATCAAGGCATTGGCTCCGGAAGATGAGATGGGTGAACGCAATTTCAGTTACCTGAAAGAAATCCAGCCTATCTGGGATAGACATTGTATCTCTTGTCACGATGGAGTGAAGCAGCCAATGAGCTTGAAAGGTGAATTGAAAGTAATGGATAAACCAAGCAAAAGAAAATATACGGATTCGTATTTGAGTTTGACCCATGCTACCCAGAATAAAGATGGAGGAGCATGGCGAGGTAATGCACACCATCCGGAAGTAAACTGGATCAGCGCTTTGTCCGAGCCGACTTTGTTACCTCCTTATTTTGCAGGGTCTAACACAAGTAATCTGATCAAACGCCTGGAAAGCGGACATGGAGGTACTAAGTTGACTCCGCAGGAAATACGAAAAGTGGCTCTTTGATTGACTTGCTTGTTCCTTTTATCGGAGACTACCGCGAAGCGAACAACTGGTCGCAAAAAGGATCTCGACTTCTACAACTATTATGATAAGAAGCGGGAAGCAGCTCGTGCGGAAGAGCAGGGAGAATATTCGCCAGTACATTCAATCCCTTCAAACTAAACAAGAGAAAAAAATGAAAAAAGAAGATATTGATACCTGTTAGTATGGCTGCTATGTTTCTTTGTGCGTCTTGGCAAGCAGCGGAAACTACGGTTTCACCGGACCGTTTGTTTTGGCAGACAACGAGAAATCCTTGTTTGTAACAAACAGGGCAGGTTGTGAACTCATCAAGATGTCGTCCGACGGGCAGAAAATGGAAAAAGAAAGTCTCTTTCTCGTCTCCTGTCAATGCCAAGACGCAGGATGCGAATGGAAAACTTTGGGTGGTATGCGACGGAAACTACGGTACGATGTACGAATTGGACGGCAAGAAACTTTCGGTGCAATCTAAAACAAAAAGCGGAGCTACTCCTTCGGACATTCTGTATAATCCGTTGTCAAAGTCTCTTTGGGTGACGCAACGATTCAATAACGAACTTTGGGAGATTGACCCGGCAACCCGTAAGGTGAAAACTAAAATCGCTGTCGGCCGTGAACCTGTGTCGATGGCTGCCTTTGCGAGTGATTCCTGCCTGTTGATTGCTAATAATCTGCCGGAAATGCCTTCTACGGCTTATCCGATTGCTGTACAGCTCGACATGGTCGATGTACTTTCGAAAAAGGTTTCAGGGACGTATCATGTTGCCGAACGGCTCTACGGATGTGAAGTCGGTAGCAGTGGACAAAAATCATACTTTTGCGTATGTCACTCATTTAATCTCCCGTTATCAGTTGCCTACCAATCAGTTGGATAGAGGATGGATGGCTACCAATACATTGTCTATCATTGATTTGAAAGCAAAGAAAGTGGCTGACTTCCGTTATTCTGGATACTCCGCAGAAAGGAGCGGCCAATCCGTGGTCGGTCATTGTTACTCCGGATGATAAACAAATCATTGTAGCGGCTGCCGGCAGTCAGGAATTGGTGCGCATCGATCGTATTGCTTTGCACGAACGTCTTGCCAAGGCGAAACAGGGAGAAATGGTTACTCCTTCTATGAAAGCATGGGGTAATATACCCAATGATGCCGGTTTCTTGTATGGTATCCGTGACTTCATTCCTACACAGGGAAAAGGTCCGCGTTCGGTGGTTGCCACGGGAGGTAAAATTTATACAGCCAATTATTATACTTCGGAACTGGTTTCTATGGATATGAACGGCAAGAATCTCAATAGCAAGTTTTGGGTGCTCCGCTGGCTTTCACCAAAGTAGGCAAGGGAGACATGTATTTCCATGATGCGACCATTTGTTTCCAAAATTGGCAAAGTTGTGCAACCTGCCATCCGAACGATGCGCGCATGGACGGACTTAACTGGGACTTGCTGAACGACGGCATGGGTAATCCGAAAGAATACGAAAACTCTCTTGCTTTCGCATCAGACTCCGCCTTGTATGGCAACTGGTATTCGTAAGAATGCCGAAGTTGCGGTACGTTCGGGGTGAAATATATTCTGTTTATGGAAGGAAATGATGAAATCTATGAATCTATCGACGAATATCTGAAATCTCTGAAACCATTGCCAAGCCCTTATCTGGTGAATGGCAAACTTTCCGGGAAAGCGAAGAAGGGAAAGAAGATTTTTGAGGAAAACTGTGCAAGTTGTCACTCCGGACAATATTACACGGACCAGAAACAGTATAAGGTAGATTGGACTACCGGACCCGATAAAGGTTTGCCGATGGACGTTCCGGCTTTGAATGAGTGCTGGCGTATTTGTATGACGGTCGTAGCTATTCGATGAAAGATATGCTTAAGGTACACGGACCTCACAAACCGGTTTCCGAAAAAGAACTGGAAGAGTTGGAGGAGTACGTATTGTCTCTGTAGTGAACTTCAACCGTGCCTGAAAAATCTTTTATATAAAACTAATTTTGAATTTATATTTATGACAAGAATATATATTGCGATTCTAGCTTTTCTGTTTCCGGCATTTTTGTCTGCGCAGGCAAAAACGTTTGCAGGAACGGATTATTCGCAAGGAATTGTCTTCGTGATGGAAAATAATCAAATCGTGTGGCAACACAAAGCCCCCGATTCCAATGATCTATGGGTATTGCCTAATGGCAATATCCTTTTCACCACCGGACATGGAGTACTCGAAATGACTCGTCAGAACGATACCATCTTTCATTATGAATCTAAAAAGCCTGGTCTTTGCCTGCCAACGGTTGAAGAATGGAAATACGTTTGTGGGCGAATGTATCACAGGCCGTATGTTGGAAATCTCTCCTAAAAGGTAAGATTGTGAAAGAAGTGTGCATCCTGCCGGAAGGTGTGAAAGAGAAAGGATTTGCTTTTATGCGTAATGCACGGCGTCTGGATAACGGCCATTTTCTGGTGGCGCATTATGGTCCGCAGTGTGTGACGGAGTATGATATGAACGGAAAAAGTGGTGTGGAACCTGGATGTTCCTGGCGGTCCGCATTCTTTGACCCGCCTGCCTAACGGACATACGTTGATTGCCGTAGCAGATAAAGATCAAAATCCACGACTAATCGAAGTAACGGCAGAAGGAAAGACAGTTTGGGGAACTATCGAATGCGGATATTCCCGGCAAACCGTTGAAGTTTTTTTGGGAGGTTTTCAGTATTTCTCCGACGGACGTTTTCTGATTACGAACTGGACAGGACATGTGAATCCGAAAGAGAAAGTACACATGTTGTTGGTCGACCGGCAAAGAAGATACTTTATTCTTTGGAAAATACTCCGGGCTTGAAAACCATGTCTTCTGTTTATAGTATGGATATTCCGGCAGGTGTTACCTCTTATCATTAATAAAGTATAGATCATAAGAAAAAAGACATTGAAAATTTGCACTATGAAGTATCATCGAATAAAATGCAATTTGTATAAAGCGGAAGGAAACAGTTGGGAACAGATGGCGGAAGAAATTACTTTCATCCGCCGTTCGGGAAGAGAGAGAGTGGTCCGTCTTGTACTCTTTACACGCTGTACGGATAATCAGGAATACAAGTTTCAACGTTCCTTTCTGGAACAATGGGTGGAGCGGCATTTCGTTTCTCCCCCGTCCGGTCGTTTCGCTTGTGGCTCAAAAAACCGTTGGTGGCGAACTTGGTGTTGGAGGTACATTCATTGGTGGAAGCTGCAGATGAGGCGCTCACAATAGAAGAACAGTTCACTTCTTCTTCTGTCCGCTACCTCGGATCGCGACTTCTCACTACCGGGAAATAATAGCAGGAGGACTTTGCGCGGATGATTTGAATCTTCCTGTTCGCGAACAATCGGAACAAGCGTTCAGAAAAGGTTGAAGAGATATTGAAAACGGAACAGATGAATTTCGGTGACATTGTCCGTCAGTGGAATTATCTGGAACGTATCACCGATATTACACATGGCAATCAGTGTTATCAGGATTTTTAATGATGTGCGCACTTCTGTTTTATGCTTCTTCGGCATGGGAATCAGGCTATCCGGCAGCAACGGGGATTGGCACACAATATGGAGGCATACTGATTGATTTCAATGCTGTCAGCGGAAAGTGGATATCGTTCCTTTGGATAATGACTGGCAAAGGCCGCAGCTCATGTTTATTCGGATGAGGTACTGATTAGTCATCGACCGGATACGGAGAAAGGAACCCCTAAATTTGAAAAGAGGCAAATCACTGTCCGACCATCAGCAGGAAGTGATTTATATTTCCGGCACGGCTACTATCCGTGGCGAGGAAAGCGTAACGACCGGAGATGTACTTTTGCAAACGGAAATCACTCTTGAAAATATCCAGCATCTGATCGGTCTGGAAGAGGGAAGAGAAAATTTGCCAGAACATTCCGGTAAGTTAGGACTTCTTCGTGTATATCTGAAGAATGAGGAAGATGCGCCGGCTGTGAAAGCAGATTTGGATAAACTTTGTCCGGATCTTCCTATTGCTTATCTTTATGCGGATGTATGCAGAGAGGAATTGTTGATAGAAATTGAAGGGATTGCTTATTTGTAAAAGCATTGTTTATTATAAAAGAAAAACAGATGAAACTGATTCGACTGATAGCTTCACCGGTATTGATGTACATCTTAGCGGGACTTTATGCCTTGATATTGGCAGTAGTCACTTTTGTGGAAAAACTCTTATGGCCCTGCCATTGCCCGCGAGTATTTTTATTATGCTCCCTGGTTTATACTGTTGCAGTTATTGCAGGCAGTTAATCTATCGGCTATGTTTCTTCAGGGAAGCTATTTCAAAAGAATCAGTAAAGGAAGTTTGATTTTTCATGGGGCTTTTGTATTTATTTGGTTGGGGGCTGCTGTCACTCACTATGTCGGAGTGACGGGTATCATGCATATCCGTGAGGGGGAAACGGCAAACAGCATGATGAAAGATGAGGGAGCAGGGATGGAAAAGACTTCCCTGCCTTTCTCTGTCACGCTGAATGATTTTAGGTTGGAGCGTTATCCGGGTTCTCATAGTCCGATGTCTTATGAAAGTGACTTGGTGATTAAGAGAGAGAATGAATCTCCTTTGCAGGCAACCATTCGAATGAATAAAGTGATTGATGTGGATGGTTATCGTCTGTTTCAGTCTTCGTTCGATCCCGATGAACAGGGCACTGTGTTGTCTGTGAGCTACGATCGTCCCGGTATGCAACTTACGTATACCGGATATTTCCTGTTGTTTGTTGGTTTTGTATGGACGTTGTTCAGTAAGAAATCCCGTTTCGGACGATTACGTAAAGAGTTGGGAGAAATGAAAAATAATGCTCCTTTCTGTCTGTTGTTCTTCCTGATTTTATCCGGAATATCAAGTATGCAGGTATTGAGTGCACAACAAAAATCTGTTTCTTTGCAGCAATCACCCATAGCAGCGCAACACCCTCTTGTGGTTTCTCAACTACCTTGTGTTTCTTCTTTACATGCCGAAAAGTTCGGTAGTCTGGTAGTACTTAATCCAAACGGACGTCTCGAACCCGTCAACAGTTATACATCTGCCATCTTACGCAAATTGTATGGAGACGATCAACTGAACGGTATGGATTCGGATCAATTCTTTCTGAATCTGCTTTCTTTTCCCGATGAATGGGGAGCCTTTCCTTTTATCAAAGTCGATAATAAAGAGCTCCTTCAACGCTTCGGCAGGGATGGCAATTACATTGCCTGGCAAGATGTGTTTGATGCAGACGGCAACTATATCCTGACGAATGAAATGAACACGATTTACGCCAAACCGGCTTCGGAACGAAAACGACTGGACTCGGATTTATTGAAACTGGATGAATCTGTGAATATCGTATATCGGATCATGCAACACCAGTTGTTACCGCTTTTCCCGGATGGAAATGATTTGCAGGGAAAATGGTATTCACCGGGTGATGATTTAAGCGCTTTTCATGGGAAAGATTCTTTATTTGTAACTAAAATCATGGACTGGTATATCTATGAGTTAGGGAACGGAGTTCGTTCCAACAACTGGAAGGAAGCCGATAAAATCGTCGAAATGATGAATGTCTTCCAACAGGCAAAGGCTAAAGTTCCCACTATTGACAATCGGAAAGTGAAAGCCGAACTTCTCTATAATCAGCTGGATCTATTTTTCTGGTGTCGTCTGGCTTACCTGATTTTTTGGGCGGCATCCTACTTTTCATTGCTTGCGGAGAGATTATTGCGGACTTCAAATGGGGGAGAAAACTAAGTGGTATTCTGATTGCTCTCCTGACAATCGCTTTCCTTACGCATACGGCAGGTGTCTTGCTACGTTGGTATATTTGTGGGCACGCGCCTTGGGCGAATGCTTACGAGTCAATGATATGTACCTCTTGGTTGCTGGTAGGCAGCGGACTTCTGTTTGCCCGCCGATTCCGTATTCTTCCCGCATTAGCGGGATTATTGGGTGGAATCATGCTTTTTGTGGCAGGACTGAACCACCTGAATCCCGAAATCACTCCTTTGGTTCCGGTACTCCAGTCTTATTGGCTAATGTCTCATGTCGCTATTATCATGATAGGTTATGTATTCTTTGCGCTTTGCGCACTGACAGGACTATTTAACCTTGTATTGATGAATTTGCTTTCCGCCACCAATCGGTTGAAACTCCAGTTCCGCATCCGTGAACTGACATTACTGAATGAGATGGCAATGATCCTCGGCCTGTTCTTTATGACCGCAGGTACATTTCTAGGGGCCATCTGGGCCAACGTCTCCTGGGGTAGATATTGGGGCTGGGACCCCAAAGAAACTTGGGCATTGATTTCAATCGTTGTTTATGCATTGGTGCTTCACATCCGTTTCATTCCTCTTCTGAAAGGAAAGACCGACTGGTGTTTTAATCTGCTTTCGGTTGTAGCCATTCTTTCCGTTATCATGACTTGGTTCGGAGTGAATTACTATTTAAGCGGTCTACATTCTTATGGAAAAACCGAAGGAGGAGATTTTTTATTGTGGATATGGGGACTGGGAGTCTGTCTTGTGTTTGTGTTGGCATTGTTTGCGCGTAAACGGTTGAATAATTATTTAAAAATAAAAAATAACTCTCTATAAAAATTCCACATTTGGGAATTATTGCTACCTTTGTCTCAAATCAAAAGAGTAATGAAAATAATCGATTCTGAAAAGCTGGAAGATTTCATTAAAAAACATGCAGATGCTAATAATGCCATTGAAAAGTGGGTAGAAAAAATAGAAGCTGCAAATTGGAAAAATCATAATGAACTAAAAAAAGATTTTCTTTCAGCCGATTATGTAGGAAATAATCGCTATGTGTTTAATATTCGCGGTAATAATTATCGACTCGTTTCAGTTGTTGTTGTTTTTTTGCAGGTACAATGGTAATTCGTTTTATTGGCACTCATAATGATTATGATAGAATTGATGCTAAGAATATTTAAGAAGGAGGGTATTATGAAAATTAATAATGATTCCCAATACAGGGAATATAAAAGGGCAGTAGAAGTTCTGATTGAAAAAGGAACTAAACTTGGTGATATGGAGTTGCTGTCGGATTCTGATAAAGAAGAATTTGTACGTTTGACAGACGCTATTTATGAATGGGAAGCAGCATACCATCCTCTACCGGGAAAGGTTTCTACAATCATAACAGACGCTATAAAAAAACGTATGGACGCTGAAAATATAAAGCAGAAAGAAGCTGCGCAGAAACTGGGCATTTCAGAGTCTCGTATCAGTGAGCTTTTATCTGGGAAACGGGCGCTTAATTTAAATCTGGTGAAACGTTTACGAGATAATTTCGGAATTTCAGCTGATTTTATACTTGATAATATGTAAACTGATCTCTGCCACATTTTTTGTCTTTCTTTTTAAGTATTATACGGGGAGAAACAAAAAATGTGGCAGCTTTATACTCAATGACTTATCACTCAAAATAGCTAAAAATAAGAGAAGTTTACATGAAATGTATATAGAGTTTTTGCTTTTTTCGGAGCGAAAACTGCATTTTATTACCAATTACTTGAATTTCAATATTTTGATTGTCCTATTGTCGTGTTTCCAACCTTTTTCCACCTCGGCATATTGTTCCAGTTCCTTTGTTGTGATGCCTCGTTCTGTGTTCAGTCCCATTTTTTATATACTTGTTTTAGCATGCTTTTTCGCTTCTTGAACGGAAAGTTCGGAGTCTATGGGAAAAAGTGCGCTGAATAGATATTTTCATTTGTCCCGATTGCTTAATCGTATGTTCGCTGCTTACATTCAATGCTGTCCGCAATTTATTTTCGTTATAATCGGATTCGCGAATAAAATCCCCTCCGAACCGGCAGAAACAATCGTATAGGTATCTGTCGTCGGTGGTAGTAGTAATCAGATTTCCCAGCATGCGTTGGTAGCGTTTTTGCAATTTTTTGTCGGTAGCCCTACTCATCTTTTCCATTTCTTCCAGTTTATGAACAATAAGCTGTGCCCGTTTCTTCTTTGCCAGACGATGTTGGATGGCCATACGTTCATTGTCCGAAACCGGCATAAGACGCTCTTCATGAGAGAATGCGAAGTAATCGGTCTGCTGGTAGGCATTACAAAGCAGATCAGCGGAAGTATATAGTCGTTTCACTTGTTCTTTCTCATATAAATTGGCTATCAGAAACGGGTCGGGTTTTCCATTCGCATCCAAATAGGGGAGATATGAATTCTCTCCGATGGCTTCCTGCAACAAAGTACGTTCACCGATATTTGAGGTTCGTGCCAGTTGTTTTTTCCACCCGTTGAAAATACTGGCGGCTCCTTCTATCCAACTGTCAATTTCATTGGCAGACATACATTCCAGGTCCGGACGGATAGAAGCAATATGTGTCACGGTGTTTACTCCACCTCGAAATCGTCCGATGATTTGAATTGCTTCGGGTAGCCGGATCAATAACCGATTGGGTTGCACCGTACAAATCACTGATGAGAATCACATGTGGCGGGTTTTTGCATACAATATCCACAGCAGAGTAGAAACGTGAAGTGAAGAAATTGTAACGTTCCAGTTCGGTTATCATTATGGACTTCTTGCGGCGGTTACCTTTCCACAACTTATACTGTCCGTCTTCGCTACAAAAGGTGCAAGCATTGTTCAATTCGGGAATCAATCGGTAGAAACTGTCTATTGAGTCGATACTGTTACAGAAGATACAGACTGTGCCGCGTTTGGCTTCAATTACCTCTTGCAAAGTAGCCAGTACATTGTTTGTAGTAATCAGTTTTAGTTTCTGTTGATATGCGTAGTCCGGTTGGATTAATACTCGTGTGAAACCATCGAAGCGATTATCTTTTTCGGGTACGATGGGTGTAGCTGAAATCAATGCCTTGTCCCGGAAACGGAAAAAATCATTCATCGGTTCGCGGATGGAATCACGGTAATGTACGTCCTGTACCAACTTCTCACATTCGTCAAACAAGATAAAAACACTCTGCGTACATATCTATATCTACGGCCTGCATGGCTTCTTTAATTTTGGTAAAGCCTTCGGGAGTAGTCAGCAATTTGTAATGTTTGTCCTGGTTCTTCTCCAGAAAGTCGGTGACTTGCCGGATGCTAACCCCTTTGTAGATAGCCAATGAATTCTTGTGTACCTTTGCTTTAGATTCAATGACAGGCACATTGGGCTCGATAATAATAGACTTTCGGGGTGCTGTCAATTCGCAGTGTGTAGCGCCCAGTCCGGGGAGGAGTTTATTAATAATACAATTGGTCGGGATGAAGTCTTTGCCGGCACGTTTCAATGCATCCGCAAAGTATTCACCTTTTCGGATGGAGTAAATTCTGTCGTATTCCATGTTGTTTTTAGTATTTTCGTTTGTTATGTTTTTCAGGATTATATTTCTCGAATCCGGCTGCTGTTATTGTCCTTTTCAAGGGCAGATGCTTTTCTGCTTTAAACACAACGTTCTTCACTTCTATGGATTCTGCCCGATGGTTTTCACTGGGTTCTTTGTCCTCGCAGAAACTGCCGTTAAGAGAAAACTGCCGAAGTCATCCAGATTGAGAATGTTTCCATCCTTCAGAATGGCTTCTATTCCTTCCAGTACCATACTTAGATTTTTATATGCATCACCTTTTGTGATATTATTCCTGAACGCCAGATACTCTACAAAAGCTTTTGTATCAAGTGTATCCCATGATAGCAGTTGTACACGAATGTTTGTATCCTTATCTCCTGTAAAGGTATCTGCAAAGCGAGTTGTTTTATAAAGTATACTCATACTATAATTTCTTTTAGATGATTATTAGATGTTGCACTTGAGTAACTTCAGAAATGGACTTGTGTAACCAGATAGTTGCACAAGTGTATCTGGATAGTTGCTCGTGCAACAGATTAATTCATGCGGATGAATTTGCTAAAAAGATAAGGGGGAATT